>Ga0209284_10000813_pt1 | contig 50356 bp, 39 predicted proteins | sample FRY03_FD_187211 | JGI IMG/M metagenome (GOLD analysis project Ga0209284, IMG submission 187211) | Freshwater microbial communities from Lake Fryxell liftoff mats and glacier meltwater in Antarctica - FRY-03 (SPAdes) (version 2) | ecosystem: Environmental > Aquatic > Freshwater > Ice > Glacier...
TCATCACTAACATTCCATTGTTGGTTGCTGGTGGCACTTATAACGTTCGTGTTAAGCCAGAGTATGGCAACTTCCTAGGTCAGGGTAATGACGTACCTGGTCTTCAGCCTCAGTATGATTTTGCTACTAATTATGGTGGTGTTCAGCAGATTTGTATCGTTGGTGCAGGTGTTATTGGCGCTGGTGAAAATGCTTCTGTAACAGAAGGTACTACACCTGTTCGTGATACTGGAGTGTCAATTGCTGCTGCTCTTTACCCGAATCCAACTAATGGTTCATTCGTTAATTTGAACATTAACAATATCAATGAAGCTACTGATCGTGTTCTTGTAGATATCTACGACGCATTTGGTAAACTTGTTAGAAGCGAGCAATTCGCAACTAATGGTTCTTCATTAAACACTGTAATCAATTTCAATGGTGAAATTGCAAATGGTGTTTATATGGTGAATATCATCGTTGGTGATAAAGTTCAGACTGAGCGTTTGGTTATCCAGAAGTAATCTGTAACTAATATTGTTTATAAAAGAGGCCGGAATAATCCGGCCTCTTTTAATTTGTCCATTTCAAATGCAGATTATTCTTTGAGCTATAGCGCTATTTTCACGCCCGAAGTAAAATAGGGTCAAACATTTCAATAAGATAGGCCATCAAGCCATTTAAAGACTAAAATCTTAGTTTAATGTGGGTATCCTATATCTATACAATAGTAATGTTGCCAGCGAATAATGCTCCTTATTGTTCAATTACATATAGTTACAATCAAAATTATTAGTTGAATTGCTGCTTTAACTCAGTATTCCCGCTTTACGCTTGGATCAATTTTTATTTGTTCCTACTAAATTTTGCGTTTTTTTAAACTTTTCTTGCTGTCTTGAGGATATTTACTAATTTACACCCTCTAAAGTGACCTTAACCTTTGTGATAAAAAACGCTAAGTGCTAGTTAATGCTGATAGTGAAGGAATTTAATATATCCTTCATATCTCCTTTTTACCAAAGTCCTAGTTTTGGACTTTCCCGAATTTGCTTTCACAGTTCCTTAACACAATAACCAATTTAAATGAAACGTACATTACTATTAGCTTTAATGGCTGTCCTCTGTTGGGGATCGGCCAGCGCACAACTTGTTCAAGTTGTGAATGAGGTGCATTATGATCCGGCTATTGGCCCGCCAGTTGCTGGCTACCCTGCTGCTCATAAAACCTATCGTGTCTATGCAGAATTGCAGGATCCTACAGACTTTGTGTCTTCGATCTTCGCAGTTGCAGGTTGCCACAGTATTTCTGTTACTGCTGAAAACCAAATCCACAATAACTCTTTTGGTGCTACACTAGGAGAAGGTATCAACTTGGCCTTTTGCGTTTTTGTTCCAAGTTTGTGTTATGACTCTTTTGTTACCATTGGTCGCGAAAACAGCGGCTCTCCTGGTAATTCAAATGGTGCTATTGCTGCTTGTCCTAACGCTTCCGCTTGGTCAGCTTCATTAGGTATTGTACTATCGGCTCCAAACTTAAACGTTTGCGATGGTGCAATATTTGCTCTTAATGGCGATATTAATGGATTTCCAACGGGACCAAACAACAGAGTTTTGTTGTTCCAACTTACTATCCCAGATGCAGTTTCATTTACTTACAACTTGAATCTTCAAATCTTTGACGAATCAATAGGTGCTGATGAGATTCGCTATGTATGGGATGAGAACAACATAGGTTGTGCTTCTCCTTCTGAAGTAAGCGGTCAATGTCTTGGTCTTATCTTCCCTGAACCTGGATTATGCGCTGGTGTACTTGGATGTACTGATGCCGGTGCTTGTAACTATGACGTAAATGCAACTCAAGACGATGGTTCTTGCGAATTCCTTTCTTGCGCTGGTTGTACTGATGCTGGTGCTTGTAACTACGATGCTCTTGCTACTATAGACAATGGTTCTTGTACTTTCCCTGGTTGTACTAACGCAAATGCATGTAACTTCAATCCTGCCGCAGGTTGCGATGATGGTTCTTGTACTTACCCTGGTTGTACTGACGCAGGTGCTTGTAACTATGATGCATTAGCAGGTTGTGATGATGGATTATGTGTTTTCCCTGGCTGTACAAACGCAAATGCATGTAACTTCAATCCTGCCGCAGGTTGCGATGATGGATCTTGTGATTTCTCTTGCTACGGATGTACAAATGTTACAGCTTGTAACTATGATGCCGGTGCTACAATAGATGATGGTACTTGTGATTTCTCTTGCTACGGTTGTACAGATATCAATGCATGTAACTTCGATCCAGGCGCTACTATAGACGACGGATCATGTGATTTCTCTTGCTACGGATGTACAGATGTTACAGCTTGTAACTATGATGCCGGTGCTACAATAGATGATGGTACTTGTATTCCAGCAGGTTGTACTGATCCTGGGGCATTAAACTTTGACGTTAATGCTGGTTGTGATAATGGATCTTGTTCTTATCCTGTAGGATGTACAGACCCACTTGCTTGTAACTACGATGCAGGTGCTATTACAGATAACGGTACTTGCGAATTTGTTTCTTGTGCAGGTTGTACCAACCCAGGTGCTTGTAACTACGATATGAACGCAACTATCGACGACGCTTCTTGTGAGTTTGTTTCTTGTGCTGGTTGTACTGATGCTGGTGCTTGTAACTTCGACGGAGCAGCAACTATCGATGATGGTTCTTGCGAATACCTATCATGTGCAGGTTGTACTGATGTAAACGCTTGTAACTATAATGCTCTTGCTACTATAGACAATGGTTCTTGTACTTTCCCTGGTTGTACCAACGCTGGTGCTTGTAACTATAATGCATTAGCCGGTTGCGATGATGGCTCATGTACTTTCCCTGGTTGTACAGATGCCGGTGCTTGTAACTATGATGCCAACGCAGGTTGTGATGATGGTTCTTGCACTTTCCCTGGTTGTACAGATGCCGGTGCTTGTAACTACGATGCATTAGCAGGTTGTGATGATGGATCATGTACTTTCCCTGGTTGTACAGACGCTGGTGCTTGTAACTATAACGCAGCAGCAGGTTGTGATGATGGTTCTTGTGATTTTGGTTCTTGCACAGGATGTACTGATCCAGCTGCTTGTAATTATGATGCAGCTGCCCTTGTAGATGATGGATCTTGTATTCTTCCAAATCCTGAAGATAACTGTGCTAATGCTATCGGTGTTGCTATTGGCGTAACTACTTTGGTTGACAACTCTTGTGCAACTCCTGATGGTCCTGCTCAAACTTGTATGTTCCTCAATGACCCAGTTCAAGGTGATGTTTGGGTATCATTTGTAGCTCCTGCAGGTCAAGGTCAATTGAACATTGCAACTACTGGTGATGGTTCAATCACTCTTACTGATACAGGTATCGCAGTATATCAAGGTTGCGGTGGTCCACAAATCGGTTGTGATGATGATAGTGGCGTAGGCTTATTCTCACTTATTCAGATCTCTTTATGTGATTTGAATGCTGGTGGTACTTACTATGTTCAGATTGATGGCTTCAATGGCGATTCTGGTACTGCCAATATCACTATTTCTTTAGTTGATCTGGGAGGTTGTACTGACCCTGCTGCTCTTAACTATGATGCATGTGCTAACCTCGAAAATGGATCATGTATTTATGCTGGTCTTCCAACGCTTGCAATTTCTCCTGAATTCTTCCCAAGCTGCACAGGTATTGCCGGTGTAACTACGCTTCCAGGTGCTAACAGTGGATTGCCATCATTTGGTCCTTTCGGTGGAAACGCTGATGACGAAGTATTCTATCAGTTTACTGCTCCATGTAATGGTGCTATTAAAGCTTTAGTAGATGGTGCTAATAACCTAGATGCTGTTGTCGAATTGTTCGATGGCTCATTTAACATTCTTGATGCAGCTGATGCAACGCTTGATGGTGGTTCTGAAATCGTTTATAGCGACGGAATTATTGGTGGAAACACTTATTACGTTCGTATTTACGATTATTTCACTGGATTTACGGGTGATTTCACCATTTGCTTAACTGCTTACTGTGCATCTTCACCTGATGGGCCTTATCCATCACTTACTTACCAAGCTTGTGACGTTTACAAGTGTGACTTCATCCCTGGTGTTTCTAGCTACAACTGGAATTTCGTTCCACAAGGTGGTGGTGCTACTTTAACGTACAGCAGCGTAGGTAACTATACTTTCGTTAACCTGAGCGACCTTAGCGGTCCAGTTCAGTACGGCGAAACTTACGATGTACGTATTGATGCAGTATTTAACGATCCAGACCTTGGTACTATCGTAGTTGATGGTCTTATCACCGATGTTTGTGTGATGGAAGATGCTCCTTCTACTGAACTTCGTTCTGATTTCGTAGGTGGAACTTATGCGCTTAATGCTAATATCCGTTGCGGTCAAAGCTGTGGTGCTGATTCTTACATCTGGAGACTTACTCCGGTTGGTGGAAGCTCACTTCCTGATGTAACTGTACCTGGTACAAGTACTATCGTTAACCTTTGCAGCTTTGCCGGAATACTTCCAGCAGCAACTTATGATGTTGAAATAGCTGTGGTATATGGTGGTGTTCAGTATGATTTCGGTCCAGTTAACCAAATCAACACTAGCGCTCAACCTGTTGTTACGCTACGTCTTGCTGACAACTGCTCTAACGCAGGTCAATTAACTCTAGGCCATATCATCTTCACTAGTGCATTCGTGCCATGTGCTAAAGATTGGACTTGGGAATTCACTCGCACTGATGTAGCTGAACTTCCTATCTATTGGAAAAAAGGTAATGGTGTTCGTACACTTAAGCTTAGCGATGTTAAAGATCTCAACACTAACACTATGTTGTTAGTTGCTGGTGGTACTTATAACGTTCGTGTTAAGCCTGAGTATGGCAACTTCCTAGGTCAGGGCAATAACGTGCCGGCTCTTCAGCCTCAGTATGATTTTGCTACTAACTACGGTGGTGTTCAGGAGATTTGTCTAGTTGGTGCAGGCGTTGCCGGTGGTAACAACGAATTCGCTGGTCAAAACACAAGTCCTGTTCGCGATGCTTCTGTAGCTATCGAAGCTGCTATCTATCCTAATCCAACTAATGGTTCTTTTGTGAACCTTAACATCAATAACATTGATGCAAACACAGACCGTGTATTAGTTGATATTTATGATGCTTTCGGTAAGCTTGTAATGAGCGAGCAATTCGCAACTACAGGATCTTCTTCTTTCAATACTGTAATCAGCTTCAATGGCTTAATTGCTAATGGTGTGTACATGGTGAATATCACCGCTGGAAACACTGTGAAGACTGAGCGCCTTGTTGTTCAGAAATAATCCTATCTAATACTTTTGTAAAAAGCCGTCCCGTTTATTCGGGGCGGCTTTTTCTTTTCTATGCATCCTGCTTTTAACCATTTATTGACACCTGAAAATCATACCGTACAGGTGTCTGTAATAGTCCAATTCCGTATTAGTCCATTGGGCTATAACAGCTAATCTAATGGCATTTACCAATCTTTCATATAAAATGTTTTGGACTATATTATATGTAGATTTGGTATAATTTTTATCTTAAATTAGCTTCTGTAAGGGCTTCGGCATTATATTTGACATCATTCAGAAAACAATTTTTATGCGTATCAAATTCTATTCATCGGCAATTCTATTCACGCTAATTATTTTAGCTCAAAGTATATCTGCTCAGTTTTATTACGCTATTGAACCAGTGTATAACGACAGAATTGAGTCAGCAGTAGTATTGAATAATGAATTAAACAAGGCTGCCCTTGAAAATCAAAAACTCATACTTCCTGGCGTATGGAAGTTCGGAGAATTTAAAATGGTAGAAGTGCTAGATCTTAATAGCCTGATGCATAAGGAATCAACTCTTGCCGTTTTACCACTTGCAAAGAGAAATCCTAAAACAAAATGGACCGAATACTATTTGTGCATTGTTACTTCTTTGAAGCCCGATGTAGAGCTACAAGCTAAGCATAAAAAAGATCAGGTTTTTTTAAACCGAAATGATTTTGATGTCCTAGCTGAAATACCCATTGATAGCGCCTTGTACATGGATGGGCTCTATCGCAGAATGTATATGAAGTCGATACTCAGATATGCAGATGAGTATTCTAAGAATTTTGAGAAAAAAGGCAGCAATGATTTGTATCGATGGGGCTTTGCGGTTTACAATCCAGATACTATTTTCATTAAAGTTGATGATATAGCCAACCATCTCCGAAAGCCGGAAACCATTGCTGAACTAACAAGTAAATTGAGCGTTGTTAGATCAGATCCTGCCGGAAATATATTTAGAAGCGCATTAAGAAGTAAGCAAGCTATTGCTGATGTTTTTGAACTTAAGCGAGATGATAAACGCTTTGTTGTGAGATGTGTTTACACGCTGGATTTAGGCCTTATTTATATGGAAGAGCGGGAATTACAAGAACATGAAGCAGGGCTTTTTGGAAAAGCTGACATTTCCAGATTTGAATCGCAACTTAAAGAGGCTGAAATTACTAGGTTAAAAGCTGGTGGGCCTATCGGTAGATAGAATTAATCCTTATTACCCCAAGCATATTGATCGATTAGCCAAGTTAGCGCTGCTACAGTGCCTGCCCCTAATTCCAACTCTCTGCGATGAACGTTTTCAAAAATGTCTCGGTCGCTATGGTGATAATCGAAGTAACGTTGAGAATCCGGAGAAAGCCCAATAAGAGCAATATTACCATCTTTAAGTGGGCCAATGTCAACCCCGCCATGGCCTTCTAAAAACGAATGTATTTGATAAGGTTCAAAAAGTTTGGACCATGATTTAAATAGTGTTACCTGATTATCATTGGCATCTATTCTAAATCCTCTTGGCGTGAATCCACCAGCATCGCTTTCAATAGCGGCGATGTGATTCATTCCCAATTCTTTGGCAACCCGAGCATAGGTAATTCCACCCCGATTGCCATTTTCTTCATTAATGAAAAGCACCACCCGCAAAGTGTGTTTGGGTCTTATTTTTAGACTCTGAAATATGCGAAGTACTTCAATGCTTTGCACAATGCCCGCGCCATCGTCATGCGCTCCTTCACCTATGTCCCAAGAATCTAAATGACCGCCTACTACAATGTATTTATCCGGGAATTCTGATCCTCTTATTTCGGCAATAACGTTGTGCGATAAAACATCTGGATGTTTTACACAGCGTAAATCCATCTCAAATTGCAGATTGGGATTTTCTTTAAGCGAGGCACTTATGTATTTGGCATCGGTTGTACTAATGGCGGCGGAGGGGATCTTCAGTACCCCTTCCAAATAATCCATTGCTCCAGTATGTGGAAATTCATCATCGGCTAAAGTGAGTGAACGCACTATGGTACCTATTGCCCCATATTTTGAAGCTTCGGAAGCACCCTTGGTACGCTGATCATTTGCACCTCCGTATGCAGCCCCTGTATTGATAAGCAAAGGATCCATCGCTCTATTAAAAAAGACAATTTTGCCCTTGATTTTTTCCTCGCCTAAGGCCGCGAGATCCGTAAAGTACTTAACTTCTATTACCTCTCCCTTTATTGGTTTTTCACACCCCACAGAGCCGCCAAGAGCAGTGATATTGATTTTTTTCTGTTCATTTTCCAAATAAACGATTCCAGATTCACAACAGCCTCTTTCCCATTTTGGAACCATTACCTCTTGAAGAAAAACAGTATCGAAGGCATAAGATTTTAAAAGCTCATATCCCCAAGTAACTGCTTTTTCAGCCTCCGGACTCCCGCTTAATCGTGCGCCAACATCCTTGCACAAGACTCTTAAATTTTCATAAGATTGCCCATTTCCAAGGGCTTCATCATAAATAGATCGGATTATAGCCGAATCCAATTTACTATTGTTAGCCGGAACAGATTGCGCAGCCGCACTTTGGGTAATTAGGAAGAGCGAAAAGAGGAGTAAATTTATCTCCAGCCTAATATTGAAAGAATTGCGATGGAACTTAATCACATTGAGTAATTTTGTGCTCTAAAGATAATAAGCATGGCATTAACCCCAACCACACCTATTCCCTTAGGGTTTAAAGCCCCAGAATTTGCTCTTCCGGATGTGATTTCTAGTAAGATTTTAGATTTTAAAGCGGTAAAAGGAGCGAAGGGGACTTTGGTGATTTTTATCTGTAATCATTGTCCTTATGTAACTCATATCATTACTGAATTGGTAGAATTGGCAGAGGAATATCAACAAAAGGGTTTTGGTTTTGTTGCCATCAATTCCAATGACGCTATCAAATATCCTCAGGATTCAGCCGAAAATATGATGGAGTTTGCGAAAACAAATCAATTTTCTTTTCCTTATCTGTATGATGAAAGTCAGGCCATCGCAAAAAGCTATGATGCGGCATGCACACCTGATTTTAACGTTTTTGACTCTAATGACATTTGCGTTTATAGAGGCGAGTTTGACGCTGCTCGTCCTGGAAATTCAGTTCCAGTGAACGGAGAGAGCTTAAAAACGGTTCTTGAATTATTATTAGCAGATAGGGAAGTGCCGCAGGAAGGACAAAAACCTTCCATAGGTTGTAATATTAAATGGAAGTAAAATGAAATATAATCTGAGTGAAATCTCTGAAATAATAAAGAATCGCAGAAGTATTGCTCCTGAAAAATACACCTCGCGCAAAGTTCATCGGGAAATTGTGACGAATGTATTGCAAAATGCATTGTGGGCGCCAACACATGGAATGACTCAGCCCTGGAGGTTTAAAGTGTATATGGAAGATGGTTTGAAAAAACTGTCGAGGGATTTACCTGAGATTTATAAGAGCTTGAGCCCAGAAGATAAATTCAGTCCCTCGAAATATGAGCGTTTTAAACAACGCCCATTGGAAGTTTCAGTAATGATCATGGTGTGCATGGAAAGAGCCTCAGATAATAAAGTTCCGGAGATTGAAGAAGTAGAAGCGGTTGCATGTGCTGTTCAGAATATGCACTTAACTTGCACTGCTTATGGACTTGGCGCTTTTTGGTCGAGCCCTGGATTCATTTATAAAAAAGAGTTTAACCAATATCTTGGTTTAGGAGATGAAGATAAATGTCTTGGGATTTTCTTTATGGGATATCCGGATGGAGAATGGCCGAAAAGCCATCGCAAGCCATTGGAATACGTTACTGATTGGATTACTCTGGATCAATAATTATGCAGCTCACTAATTACTACGATCATCCTTCAGATAACCGATATATGGTTTATCAGTTCTATGTGCCTGAACATGCAGAAGCATTTGAAGCAATGCTTGTAGAAAAGAAGGTTCAGTTTGAGCGATTCTTGGATGAGGAAGGAGTACGCCCATGTATTTTATTTGGGGTGCATAAAACGCATAAAACAAGTTCTAATCATGCGAATTTCATGGTTCACGCTAAATACCGTTCGCCCTTTATTCCAAATCTTGTACTGAGATATAGTGTTTTAATCATAACCATTGTTATGATTGCAATGGCTATCATAGGTTATATTAAAAGCACTGAATGAAATATTGGCTCCAAATAGTAGTTCTTTTCGCACTCAGTTTGATTGCTTTTTCACTGAAATCACAACTGAATGTAACCACATTCGGCATTCAGTTTAAACCCATTTTCTCGAATAAATATTTTGATACCGGACCTATACAAGTTCAAAAGGATTTTCTATCGGTTAACTTTGAACCGAAAGGAGGGTATTCTTATGGAATGATTATCCGAAAAGGCCTGAGTGATCGTATTTCTATTGAGACAGGAATAAATTATACCCGTAGAGTTTACAATACTCGATTTACGGATTCTGATAGTTTGGTAAATGCTGAGTTGGCTTTCAGATTTATCTCTTACGAAATTCCGGTGCAAGCGCTTTTCTTTGTGCGGCTAGGCGATAAAATATGGATGAATGGGGCAGGGGGAGTATCAATTGACTTGTATGCCTCTGATGTATTTGTTTCAGATTTTGTAAATAATAACGGTATAATTTATGATTTTGAAGTTCGCACTTTTAGGCGGAGTATTGCTCAATTGGCTTTACTTGCAAATTATGGATTTGAGTACCGTACAGAGGAAGATGGATTTATTTATCTGGGATTGAGTTATCACAGGCCCTTTACGTATATGGCTACCAGCGAAGCTACCTATTCTCATGATGGTTTTATAAGTAAATTAAGTAGCAATATAAATGGCAACTATTTAACTATTGACTTGAGGTATTATTTCCATGAAGATCCAGAGAAGAAGAAGAAAAAAGTGAAGAGGTCGAATAATTAAATAATAAAATATTTATTGGAATGATATTTTATTTGAATGTTGTTTGATTTCGCATAATTTAAATTGAATTTTGCCTCCTGCGAAAATCACTATGGTTATTTCAGTTTTTGTGATTATTCGGATTCAATTGGAAACCCCTTTGTTGTTGTTTAATTGGAGGGGATTCTAATTCCCGAGAATCAGATACAAGATGGCAAATCTCAGACTCAGAGCCAGAATCTTGATAAGCAAAAAAGAGGTGCAAGCACCTCTCTTTTGTTAAAACCAATTTACCTTAACCTTAACCAAAATATTATTGAGCAACCAGTGTAAAACTGATTTTCACATCATCATAAATCATATAGTCACCAAGTCCGTCAAAAAAAGAACCTGAGTTGTAACGGATATCCCATTTGGTTCTGTCGAATGTTAAGTCAGCTGCAGCGGTAACCACATCATTACTTATGTTAATCTTAGCGGGAAAGCTGATATCGTTGGTAATTCCTTTGATATTGAGCGTTCCGCTGATTTCATAATTATTGCCGTTTTCACCTTTTTTCGGAGTAAAATTCTTAAGCGTAAATGTACTTGTAGCATGAGAGCTAACAGAAAAGAAATCTTCTGATTTTAAATGGCCAATTAATTTTGCATTAGTGTCCTTGTCTTCTATATCGTCAACAGTAATACTGGTCATATCCATTACTATATTGCCTGAAATGATTACGTTGTTATCCAAAGACAAGCTTCCTTCTTTTATTTTCACCGTTCCGTCATGTGAACCGGCTACCTTTTCTGCAATCCATTTCACACTGCTTTTTTTAGTGTCAACGCTGAGTTTTTTTGGGTCTCCGTCAGACTGAGCTAGCATAGAGCCAATACTCATAACGGTAATTAGAATAGTACTGATAATCTGTTTCATATTGTTTTTGTTTTGTGTTATTTATTCAGCCCCGCAGCTTATCCAACAAGTTGTTAAGCGTTTGGGCTTCAGTTTCATTAAGTGCGTGTAAGTGTTTGTTCATGTGCTTCATGCTCTTGTCTAATTCTGCAAGTACATCCAAGCCTTTTGGAGTTATTAGAATATCCACTTGTCTTCTGTCTTCCAAACATTCTCGTCTTTGGAGCATGTTTTTCAATCTCAGTTTTTCCACTAATCTTGAGCAGTTGCTCATGCGATCAATCATGCGTTCTGAAATATCCTGCATGGCCATTGGAGCACCTTTTGAACCGCGCAGTATTCTCAAAATGTTGAACTGTTGTATACTTAAATCGTAATCCTTTAGGAATTGATTCTGCATCCCGGCTAACCAACCTTCAGTAAACATCAAGTTAACTGCCAGTTTCTGGTATTCATCCTTAAATGCTTTTTGCTTTATGGCTTCTTCTATTTTCACATAGCAAATGTATGTATAAACATTAGATGTATAGACATATAAAATGTTAAAAAGCCTAAAAGCCTGATTAAATAGCAGGCTATCAGTTAGATAGGCTTTATATCACTTATGGAGGCTAGTTTAAAAGGGCTATTTATATAGCGGCCAATAGCTCTTTTACAATATCTGAAATCACTTTGCCATCTGCTTTACCCGCCAATTGTTTCGAGGCCATTCCCATTACTTTGCCCATATCAGCCATGGATTTAGCTCCACTTTGTTCAATAACAGCCTGCACGGCAGACCGAATTTCTTCCTGACTCATTGGTTCAGGTAAATAGGCTTTTATTACTTCTGCTTGTTGCATTTCCTCATCATAGAGTTCTTGTCTGTTTTGCTCCTTGTATATAGCAGCAGATTCAAGGCGTTGCTTATACAGCTTATCAAGAATTTTTAAGGCAACAGCGGGATCAACTTCGCCACCACTGCCGTCCTTGGTCATTTCGAGCAGTAATTTTGATTTTATATCACGCAAAGCCGTTAGCTTTTCTTTTTGTTGTGCTTTCATTGCAGACTTGATGTCTTCATTGATTTGATCTGTGATGCCCATAATCCGATTTATTTAGTCTGCAATTTCCACATTTATTGGCTTAGTCCCGAACTATGAATTTAAGAAATTGCAATTAGTCTCCGAACATTTATGAACTCTCTTTAAACGGTCTATTGTTTTGAGGCGAAAGCGCTAGGTGATATTTTCTTTACTATTGCGTATTAGTTCATCTGCATTCTTCGAATTCTATTGCATCAAGTGCTTGAATTGAAAGCTTGTTTCTAGATAGATTATTTAAGGCGGTTCAATTTGTTGTATAAGAAAATGGAGCACAAAAAAAGGCCGGAAAATATCCGGCCTTTGCAATTTGAAACTTATTATTAATCCGCATTGTCATGCAAAAACGGATTGTTAGGTTTAATCTGGGTTACCTTTTCTCCAGCTGCATTCATATCAGTATTTAATGCAAATCTGGAAAGATTACTTTCAGAGGAGTGAGGCACATTGTCGAGCTTCAGGCCTTGTCTGCGGAATGCAGGCTCTGCTTCAAGCTCGTTTAAACCTGCTGCAGTTTTCATGCGCTGGGTGTACTCTCTGATTTTCTGTTCGCGCTGACGATTTCTAGAAAGGAGAATATCACGTGACGGGCGATTTTCTTCGGGTCCTAGTTCATCAGAATTATTAAAAATAATACTGTCTGTATTTACGCTTTCAAGCTTGATACTTTCGATAGGGTCGTCAAGCGTAAATATTTTTTTCTCTTCTTCTTTGGCTACAGGAGCAGGTGTTTCAACATTGAATAGAACTTGATCTTTAGTCTCTTCTAATGATTCATCAGAAAAGAGCACGGGCTGTATGTTTTCATTTACCGGCTCTTCAATCGTTTTCAAAAAAGGTATTTCTGGAATTGCAGGGCTTACTTCTACAAGTCCGCTCGAATCTTTTCTTGCATTGATGTCGATAGGACTTTGGATGCGCGAAACGATTTCTTTTGGCGAATTAACCTCAAGATTAATTTTAATTGGTTGTTCTTCCGCAACAGGGAATCCCATATTTACCTGATTGGTAGGGAAGCCGGTAGCAATTACCGTTACACATAGATCCTCACCTAAAGAATTGTCAGATCCATAACCCCAAATTACTTCGGCATTCATTCCGGCAGATTCTTGAATGAATTCTGTAATCTCCGTGATTTCATCCATCAAAACTTCTTCCTGACCGTAGGTGATATTGAGGAGGATATAATTAGCTCCGGTGATATCATTATCGTTCAAAAGCGGAGATTCAAGGGCAGTAGAAACGGCGGCAAAAGCTCTTCCTTCGCCACTTGCTCTTGCAGATCCCATAATGGCTACACCGCTGTTTTTCATCACGGTTTTAACGTCGTTCATATCCACGTTAATTTCGCCTGTAAGGGTAATCATTTCAGCAATTCCTTTAGCCGCGGTGCATAGCACTTCATCAGCGTGAGAGAAAGCGGCTTTAAGGGTGAGATTGCCGTATAATTCGCGAACTTTATCATTGCGAATAATGAGCAAGGTATCTACAGCATCGCGCATTTCTGTTAGACCGAAATCAGCCTGATTTTTACGCTTTTTGCCTTCGAAAGCAAAAGGGATAGTTACAATTCCAACGGTAAGAATTCCCATTTCACGGGCTGCTTTTGCAATGATTGGTGCTGCACCTGTTCCGGTGCCACCGCCCATGCCGGCAGTTATAAATACCATGGTGGTATTTTTACCAAGAATTTCTTTTATCTCCTCGAGGTTTTCAATCGCTGCATTTCTTCCAACTTCTGGAATGGCCCCTGCACCTTTGCCATCAGTGAGTGTTGCACCTAATTGGATTTTTAGCGGAACAGGACTTTTGTCCAATGCCTGTGAATCGGTATTGCAAACAATGAAATCCACACCTTGAATTCCTTGTTCGTACATATAGTTCACTGCATTGCTTCCACCTCCGCCAACTCCAATTACTTTAATAATGGAGTTGTGGTCCTTTGGTAGATCAAATCGCATGAAGTCTGTGCTGTTGTTATCTTCCATGTTCCGTCTTATTGCGCTGTTAATGAGAGAATTCTATTTTTTAAAATCGGATAGCTTCCCAAGTTCGAAGAAAATCAATTAGTCTTTAACATACAACTTGATTTATCAAAAGCGTTAACCACCGATTGTTATTAACCTTAGTTGTCTTCTTCGTGCTCAAACCAATCTTTTAGCTTAGAGAGAAGTTTGAGTGGACTTCCTTCTGCTTTTTTCGCTGGTCGTAGTGGTTCCTTGGTGTCAACCATAGGCAAGTGATGCTCGTATCCTTTAATTACCAAGCCTATACCGGTTGAATTTAAAGGAGAAATAATTTCTTCACTTGGAGCTTTGCTAACATGTTCGTTTGGGTATCCAATTCTGCAATCCATACCGGTGATGTACTCGATGAGCTGCGGCAAATGGCGCAACTGCGATCCTCCACCCGTCACTACAATACCTCCGATTAAGTGTTTTTCAAAACCTGAATTTCTGATTTCGTAATACACGTGATCAATGATTTCTTCCATTCTGGCTTGAATAATACTTGCCAAATTTCGTAGTGTTATTTCCTTAGGTTCACGTCCTCTTAAACCTGGAATGCAAACCACATCTTTCTCGCGGTTTTCACTGCTGATGGCAGATCCAAATTTCACCTTTAATTGCTCGGCCTGATTGCGCATAATGGTGCAACCCGATTTAATATCTTCGGTGATCACATTTCCGCCAAAAGGTATAACGGCGGTATGCCGAATAATGCCTTCTTGAAATATTGCAATGTCAGTAGTTCCACCTCCAATGTCAACCAATACAACCCCTGCTTCTTTTTCTTCTTCGCTTAATACTGCTTCACTGGATGCGAGTGGCTCGAGAATCAGCTGATCTACCGTCAATCCTGCTTTAGACACACATTTATATATGTTCTTTATCGCAGCAATTTGTCCGGTGATGATATGGAAATTGGCTTCCAATCTAATCCCTGACATGCCAATGGGATCTTTAATGCCCTGTTCACCATCGATGGTAAATTCTTGAGGTAAAACATGAAGAATTTCTTCGCCCGGTTGCATCACAATTTTGTGCATATCAGCAATCATGGCATCTACATCAGCCTGAGAAATCTCTTCATCTATACTGTTGCGCATGCGTTGTCCGCGATGCTGCAAACTTTTAATGTGTTGCCCGGCAATTCCCACATTCACCACTTTAATGTTGATGCCGTATTCTTCAGCCTGTTTTACAGCCTCTTTAATGGACTGCACAGTCTTTTCGATATTGGAAACAACACCGCGTGTTACGCCAACAGATTCACTCTTACCCATGCCGAGTATTTCGAGCTTTCCATTCTCATTTTTGCGACCCACCATACAGGCAATTTTGGTGGTGCCAATGTCAAGTCCTACTATGATTTCTGACGACTCCATGTTGTCTTTTTTTCTCGTTGTTGCTAAGCATTATTTTCTACAAACCACCTGACCTTTAAAACGAAGATCAATTGATTTGTATTGGTCAATTCCTCTTGTTGGCAATACTTTTTCATAGAATGCCATCATCTTTTTAAGTTGCAGCTCAAGCTGCTCGCCTTTTCCAATGAGGATTCTATGATTTCCTACGCGCGGAACAATTTCAAATTCGTAATCGGCATTTACATAAATGTGATCCAATTGTGCTTTCCAAAATGAATCAGAATTGATGTATTCAATGATGCGAAAGGCATCATCAATTATTGATTTATCGGAAAGTTCTGAGTTAAGTGCTAATTCATGAATCCCTTTGCCTTTTCCTTCATAAATGTTTCCTGTAAAAACAGGAACATGCGCTGTAAAATGTTTAGACAGTGGCACAATCCCACCTTCTGTATCGAGGTAAAATCCACTCCCATCAGCATTAATAAATCGTGCAAGTGGCCTACATTGAAACACGGAAACTGAAATTCGGCCATCTACAGTTTTGTAAACGTCAGCGCTTTTTACTGCCGGAATTTCCAATACTTTTTGATGTATAGTTTCAACATCAATATCATTAATGGCAGAACCGATTAATGAGTCGCCAAGTGAGAATACTTTTTTCTTTACATCAGCTTCATCAATGAAATAGGTGCCATCACTATGGTCTATTTGAACATCAAATTTCCAACAGCGGGCATGTTTTCTTGAAGCATTTACGAAGCCAAGAATAACCAAACCGCCCAGAACTAAGGTTCCGAGTAGCACAATCTTTCCTATTCGCAATAACTTCTCTTTCATCTTTATATTTTTGACCAAATGGCTGAAAGTCGCTCAGAAAGCGGCTTTACCAATCGATCTATATCTCCAGCGCCTAAAGTCAGTACCACTTGGGCTGTGCTCTGGCATGCAACATCGAATAACTCACTTTTATCAACAAGCTTCACAGGGGTTTTCCTGATTTTATTCATAATCAATTGTGAATCAATTCCGGCAATGGGTTCTTCTCTTGCTGGATAGATCGGAAGTAGAATTATTTCATCTAATAATTCAAGCGATTTGGCAAATCCATCGGCAAAATCTCGGGTGCGACTAAACAAATGTGGCTGAAAAATACCGAGCACCTTCTTGCCTTTGTACATCTCTTTTACGGATTTTATGCAAGCTTTCAATTCCTCCGGATGATGCGCATAATCATCAATCATACTGTATCCGTTCACTTGCAACACATTCTCAAATCTGCGCTGCACTCCTTTAAAACTTTCGAGCGCATCTTTAATATGACTTTCTTCCACACCTGAGCGCAAAGCAGCGGCACAAGCTGCAACAGCATTTTCAACATTATGTCTGCCGGGTAAGCCTAAACGTATTTTGCGAATATTTCCACCGGGATAGGCTAAATCAAATTCGTATTTTCCGTCTTTGATGATGATATTTCTGGCAGAGTAATCTGCGTAGTCATCTAATCCATACTTCAGCACGGTTACATCTTCTCGTTCCACTAGCTTTAAGTCAGAACGAATGATTAAGATTCCGCCCGGCTTTATTTTCATGCTAAATGCCTGAAAAGCTTCGTGCATGCTTGCTTTATCGCCATAGATATCCAGGTGGTCGGGATCCATGGAAGTAATAATGGCAATACTTGGCTCTAATGCCAAGAAAGAGCGATCGTACTCATCGGCTTCAGCAACACAAAATGCGGAATCCTGATCTATGAGCAAATTGCTTCCATAGTTAGCGGCAATTCCCCCTAAGAATGCGTTGCAACCATGTCCTGATTGTTTAAAAATATGTGCCACCATGGAGGAAGTGGTGGTTTTGCCATGTGTGCCTGCAACGGCTATAGTGCGTAGTTGAGAAGTGATAATACCGAGCACCTCACTTCTTTTTTTAATATTAAATCCTTTCTCTCGCAGGTAAACGAGTTGAGGATGATTTTTTGGGACCGCAGGAGTAATCACGATCAATATTTTCGAAATCGGACTTACATGCAGGAGTCCAGGCAAATCATGAACGCTATCACCAAACTGTACTTGTATTCCTTCCATTTCAAGTTCGGTGATGATGGCAGAAGGGGTTCGGTCATATCCCATTACATTATAACCGGTTTGATTCAAAAATCTTGCAATCGCACTCATTCCAATTCCCCCGATTCCGAGAAAGTAAACGATTTCGATATCGGGTAGGAATTTTTTCATTTTTGCTCAGCGATTTGGATTACTTCTTTGGCAATGCGAATATCAGCATCGGCAATACCAAGTTTCTTGATATTTGCGGCGAGTTCATTTTTTAATTCATCATTATTCAAAAGAGCATAAGCCTGATTCCAAAGTGAGTTTCGGGCTTCAGAGTCTTTTACCATAATAGCAGCTTTTTTTACTACTAATGCTTCTGCATTTCGCGTTTGATGATCTTCAGCTACATGAGGAGAAGGTACCAAAATGCATGGTTTCGCAATTAAGCAAAGTTCTGAAATACTCATGGCCCCGGCGCGTGAAATAGTGATGTCGGCAGCAGCATAGGCCAAATCCATTTCTTTAATAAATACAGCGGTGAATCCATTGTTTTTTATGGATTGTGTTGCCGTTTCAGCATAAGACTTACCACTTTGCCAAATGATTTGAATGCTGCCATGTTTAGCAATTTCTGGAATGGCAGCATTTATGCTTTCATTTATCGTTTTTGCACCTAAACTTCCGCCGATTATGAGAACTGTTTTTTTATTTGGATCAAGACCGAAATGGGATATTGCTTGTTCTCTTTTTCCTTCGATCTGAAATACTTTTTTACGAACCGGATTTCCACTCAGGAATATTTTAGATGGCGGAAAGAATTTCTCCATACCTTCATAAGCAACACAAATCTTTTTCGCTTTTTTGGCAAGTAGTTTATTGGTGATTCCAGGATACGAATTTTGCTCTTGTATTACAGTCGGGATTCCTTTGCTCGCGGCAGTTCTCAACAATGGACCACTTGCATATCCGCCTACTCCAACGGCCACATCAGGATTGAATTTTTTTACAATTTTTCTGGCTTTAATCAGGCTTCCGAGTACTTTAAAAGGGAAACTCAGATTTTTAAATGTGAGTCTACGTTGTAGTCCACTGATATTTAATCCTTCAATTTGGTATCCAGCCTCTGGAACTTTTTCCATTTCAAGTCTACCAATGGCACCTACAAATAGAATCTCAGCCTCAGGTCTTAAAGACTTAATGGCGTCTGCGATTGCAATGGCCGGGAATACATGTCCTCCGGTGCCGCCGCCGCTGATTATAACTTTAAGCGCCGGCATAATTCTTCGGATTAGGCTCTATTGAATTTTCTTTGTTAGATGATTCTGTGGAAACATCATCCAATGCTTCTTCAGGATTAAATACAGTTCTGGTTACAGCCAGAATTAATCCTATAGTTATACAGGTAAATATGGTGGAAGTTCCACCCATACTCACTAATGGTAAAGCTTGTCCTGTTGTAGGGAAGAGATTAACACTAACGGCCATATTTATAATGGCTTGTATCGACAGTAAAAATGCCAGTCCTAAACCCATTAAACCGCCGAAATGCCTTGGACATTTCAATGATGCGCGCATGCTACGAAAGAGCAAAATCATAAATAAAATGAGTACTCCAAATCCACCCACAATTGATCCGTACTCTTCAATAATAAATGCATAAATCATATCAGAATAGGGGTGAGGCAAATAGTTTCTTGACGATCCTGTTCCGGGGCCATGAGGTAGAATACCGCCGTTATAGATTGCCATTTGCGCATATTGAACTTGATAATTACCATCACTAGTTGGATTACTAAAATTTTCGATCCTCCCAACCCAAGTGCCAAAACGAGGGAAAATATTAGGACTTGATTTGCCAAGAAAGAAAATCACAACTAAACCTGCTATACCAATAAGTACAATTTTGCCTAGATGTTTGAGTGGCACTCCGCCAATGTACATCAGCAAAAAGCAAACCATTCCCAGCATGGCTGCCGTGCTGAAATTTGCCGGTAAAATCAAAGCACAAATTGCAATAACAGGGATGAGAATAGGAACAACGCCTTGCATAAAATCATGAAGTACATTTCGTTTAACCGTCAATGTTCTCGCTACATAAATGATCAATGCTATTTTGGCAAAATCTGATGTTTGGAATGTTAAATTTATTCCGGGGATTTTTAACCAGCGACTTGCGTCATTTATGTTTACGCCAAAGAGCAAGGTGAGTAATAATAATCCTGCTGCTACCCACACCAGAATTACCGACACACGATTGATGTACTTGATTTTAATTTTGTGCACGAAATAGGCGGCAACTAATCCAATCCCGATCATCATAAAATGCTTGAACAGGAACTTAAATGAGTTGCCATCTGCTTTGTAAGCCAGCGTTGAAATTGCACTGTAAACTGCCAACAAGGAAATGATGGATAGGAATATAGTTACCATCCAGATTACCCGATCGCCTTGGAGCTTTTCCAGCAGATTGTTTACAGCAGTATTCATGGAAAAATTAGAGGCGTTTTACTGCTGCTTTGAATTGTTGTCCGCGATCTTCGTAATTTTCAAAAAGATCGAAACTTGCACAACAAGGGCTCAACAAAACGATATCGCCATAATAGCCTAAATTATAAGCAATTTTGACTGCATCCTGAGCACTTCGAACTTCCACAATGGTTTCAACCTTTCCTTCAAATGCTTTCAGTAGTTTGCTATTATCCGATCCCATACAAATGAGAGCTTTCACTTTTTTCTTAACAAGCTCATCCAGCTCATTATAGTCGTTGCCTTTGTCAACTCCGCCGGCAATCCAGATTACAGGAGAATCCTGACTTTCTAATGCATACCAGGTAGAGTTTACATTGGTGGCCTTACTGTCGTTTATGAAAGTGATTCCGTTTACTTTTGCAACAAATTCCAACCGGTGTTCTATTTGGTCAAAGTGCTCCAAACTTTCCCTAACTATTTCTTTCCGGAGTTCAAGAATTCTGGCGCCTATTCCGGCTGCCATTGAATTGAACAAATTGTGCTTGCCTTGCAGGGCCAGATCGTGAATGCTCATAGTAAATCCCTCGTTATTATTTATTTTGATAGTAAATTGTTCGTTGTGAATCCATGCTCCAAATTGATTTTCGGGCAATGGTTTTGTGCTGAATGGAAAATGCTTAGCCAAAGGTTTGTGACGTTGCATACCTAAGCTGATTTCAGGGTCTTCAGCCCAATAAATCAGCGCATCATTTTCATTTTGGAATTGTGTAATCCTGAATTTGGAATCCACATATTTTTCCATTTTGTACTCGTAGCGATCTAAATGATCTGGAGTGATGTTTGTAATAATGGCAATATCTGGTTTAAAGCTTCGGATGTCATCCAACTGAAAACTCGAAAGCTCCAACACGTAGTAATCTGCCGGATTTTCTGCCACCAATCGCGCAAAGCTATTCCCTATATTTCCGCCTAATCCTACATTTAATCCTGCATTTTTATAAATATTATGACAGAGTAATGTAGTGGTGGTTTTTCCATTACTGCCGGTGATTCCGGTAATATGTGATTTGCAATACTTTGATGCAAATTCAATTTCTCCTTCGAAAGGAATATTTCTTTTATTAGCCTCCTGAAGCAATGGAATGCTATTAGGAATCCCCGGGCTTTTTATGATCAAAGCGGAATCAAGAATAATGCTTGAATCGTGTGATCCGCTTTCAAATTTTATATCGCGCTTTTGCAGTTCTTCCTGATACTTCGGCTTGATGGCAGATTTATCAGAAACAAAAACATCATAGCCCAAAGCTTTAGCCAAAATGGCTGCTCCGGTTCCGCTTTCGCCTGCTCCTAATATGCTTATCCTCTCAGCCATTTATCGTTTAGCGTACTTTGAGTGTTACAATGGTTACTACGGCGAGCATTACGCCAATAATCCAGAAGCGCGCAACAATTTTGGATTCATGCATTCCCTTTTTTTGGTAGTGGTGATGCAATGGCGACATCAGCAAAATTCTTCTGCCTTCACCATATTTTCTGCGGGTGTATTTGAAATAGGAAACCTGCAGCATTACGCTAAGATTCTCTACCAAAAAAATTCCACAGAGCACAGGGATCAGTAATTCTTTTCTGATGGCAATGGCGAAAACGGCAATAATTCCACCTAGTGCAAGGCTCCCTGTATCGCCCATAAAAACCTGCGCGGGATAAGAGTTATACCATAGAAACCCAATACAGGCTCCAACAAAAGCGCCACCAAAAACCACCAACTCACCCGATTCAGGTATGTACATTATATTGAGGTAATCGGCGAGCAAATAATTACCTGAAACATAGGCGAGAATGGCGAGTGTAAGTCCTATTATTGCTGATGTTCCCGTTGCAAGGCCATCCAATCCATCGGTTATATTTGCCCCATTAGATACTGCTGTCACAATAAAAATCACAATAGGAATAAAAATGAGCCAGCCCCATTTTTTTGCGTCTTTACCCAGCCAGTTAATCAGCCATGCGTAGTCAAATTCATTGTTTTTGATAAAAGGGATAGTAGTTTTTGTAGATCTACTTTCAACCCAATTTTCATCACCATTTATTCCAACCTCATCATTATAAACTGCTACCGTTTGGTTTCTCAGATTAGTTGCTTTTTGTTCCAGTCTTACTTGTGGACTGAAATAGAGCATAGATCCCACAAAAATGCCTACCCCAATTTGACCTATAACTTTAAATTTTCCGGCGAGACCTTTTTTATTTTTGCGAAATACTTTGATGTAGTCATCTATAAAACCGATCAGCCCCAACCATACCGTGGATACAAGCATTACGATAATGTAAATATTGCTGAGGTTGGCGAAAAGAAGTGTTGGAATAAGAATGGAAGCAATAATAATTAGTCCACCCATGGTAGGTGTACCTTGCTTCTGATTTTGTCCTTCTAATCCTAAATCTCGGATGGTTTCGCCCACCTGTTTTTTATGGAGTAATCCAATTAATTTTTTACCGAAAATCATTCCGATAATCAGCGAAACAATAATTGCTAATGCCGCTCTAAAACTCAGATAGCGAAACAATCCTGCCCCAGGCAAATTGTACGCAGTGTCTAGATATTTAAATAAATGATACAGCATTACTTCCCAAGATTTTTAATGGTTTCCTGTACAATTTGCAGATCGTCAAAAGGAGATTTTACACCTTTGATTTCTTGGTATTTTTCATGTCCTTTTCCAGCAATCAGAATAATGTCTTCGCTTTGCGCAAGAGTGCATGAAAGCCTTATTGCTTCTCGTCTGTCTGTAATTGAAAGCGTTTTGCGTTTGCCGTTAGAATCAAGCCCCGCTTCCATATCTTTAATGATTTGATCAGGTTCTTCACTTCTTGGATTGTCAGAAGTGAGTACAACTTGATCCGACCATTGGGCTGCAATGCGCGCCATTTCTGGTCTTTTGCTTTTGTCGCGATCTCCTCCGCAGCCTACCACTGTTATTACTCGTTCATTTCCGGTGCGAATGTCTTTGATCGTTTTAAGAACATTTTCGAGTGCATCTGGGGTATGAGCATAATCAACTACTGCGGTAATTCCCCCCGTGCTGCGGAAGTGCTGAAAACGTCCAGCAACGGGATCTGCTGCGCTTAATGCCGTGAGTACTTCGAGTTTTTCCAAACCAAGTTCTCTACAGATAGCATAAACAGCAAGAATGTTATAGGCATTAAATGAACCCACTAGTTTGCTGTATAAATCAGCACCATCAATCATCAGGTGTAATCCCTGTAAGTTGTTTTCCAGAACCCTGGCTCTATAGTCAGCCATGGATTTTAGAGCGTATCGCTTAACTCTTGCTTTGCAATTTTGCACCATGATTTCACCATTGGTATCATCATGGTTGGTGAGCGCAAAAGCATTTCGTCCAAGTCGGTCGAATAATGCTTTTTTTGACTTGATGTATTCTGCAAAAGTTCCATGATAATCGAGGTGGTCATGGGATATATTGGTGAAGGCAGCTCCAGCGAAATTTAAGCCGGTAACTCTATGCTGATGTATGGCATGTGAGCTGGCTTCCATAAAGCAGAACTCACAACCGGCTTCGCACATTTCTCTCAGCAAATTCTGGAGACTCACGGCATCCGGTGTTGTATGGGTCGATTCTAAAGATGTTTTACCAATTTTATTTACTACCGTCGAAATCAATCCGCAAGAGTATCCGAGATTGCTGAATAACTGATACAACAATGTTGCGGTAGTGGTTTTCCCGTTTGTTCCTGTTACTGCAATTACCTTAATATCATCAGAAGGATTGCCATAAAAATTTGCTGCAATATGTCCTAAAGCTTCCGCGGTGTCGGGTACTTTGATGTAAGTGATTTTCGGATTTGCATTTTCAGGCAGAGTGCTGCAAACAATGGCAATGGCGCCTGAATCTTCTGCTTTTGCAATGAAATTATGGCCGTCACTTTGACTTCCTTTTATGGCAACAAAGAGCGTTCCTTTGCTTACTTTCCTGGAGTCAAGGCAAACTTGATTTACCATGGTATTAACATCTCCCTGAATTTCTTCAGTGTGCACACGATACAATATGTCTTTGATGGAAATCATGACAATTCAATCGTTATTTGTTGTCCGGATGATGCCCTTGATCCTCCGGTAATACTTTGTCTTTTCACCGTTCCGCATCCAATCACTTTTACCACTAATCCTGAATTTTCAAGTAGGTAAATCGCGTCCTGTAATCCCATGCCAGTTACATTTGGCACGAGACCTTTGCCCATAGGAAGATTGTTAACTGTTACGGTGTCTCTGCCAGTGCTGGTTCTGGCCCAGTCTGAATCACTATTTATTTTGGAAGGAATTCCGAGTTGTTCAAAAACATGTACCAACGGTTCTCTACTTCCGTTTTTACTCACCGGTAGTTTTTTATCAGCAAAAACTTCATCAATTACTTTGCTTTGGATGTCGAATTCGGTAGAGTATATTTTGTCTGCTAGCTCCCTGAATACAGGAGCTGCAATAGATGACGCATAATAGATTCCGCTTTTTGGTTCACTCACCATAATGATGCAAGAATATCTTGGTTCATCTACTGGAAAGTATCCGCAAAAGGAAGCTCTGTATTTGTTTGCTACATATCTGTTTCCTTCTGTAACCCTTGCCGTACCCGTTTTTCCTGCAAGTCTATAAGGGGTTCCCATGAAGACTTTTTTCGCGGTTCCGCTGTCAACAACGGATTCCAGCATTTCTTGTGCTATTTTAATGGTGCGATCTGAACAGATTTTTTCGTTCAGAATTTCGGGTTTGAACTTCTTAGTAGTTTTGCCATTTCTGCGGTATTCCTGAACAAACTGAGGCTTTACCATTACACCGTCATTGGCTACAGCATTGTAAAAAGCAAGAATCTGTAATGGTGTTTGAAGAATTTCGTACCCAATAGCCATTTGGGTAGGACTCACCATTGACCATCCCGGTTCGCCTACTTTTTTCCGAAGCATGGGTGAATTTTCTCCGTGGAGCGAAACTCCTAAAGAGTCATGCAAGCCCATCTCAGCAAGCTTATCGAGAAAGGCCTGAGGATTGGATCCGTATGCTTTTTTAATGGTTTTAGCTGTGCCTATATTGGATGAAAGTGCAAAAGCCTGATATACATTAATCAATCCATTTCCCCCTTCATCTTCATTGGAGTCATGCATTGGTTTTTTGTAGAATGAGTATTTGCCTTTATATGTGTCAACAGTATCTGTCAGGTTTACTAGTCCATCATCAATGGCAGCCATTAGCGCCGGAAGTTTGAAAGTAGATCCTGGCTCAACTCGTGTGCCTATGGCATGATTAAGTTCTTCTTCGTATTGTCCGGTTTTTTCGTTGTATTGCAGATTGGCAATGGCTTTTATAAATCCGGTTTTTACCTCCATCAGCACTACCGTGCCCCAACTAGCGCCATGTTCAATGAGTTTTCTTTCTAGCGCATTAGTGGCTACGTCTTGTAGATGAATGTCGATGCTGGTTACGATATCTTGTCCCAACTCGGGCTCCACGATATAATCATCTGATACCGGTTTGTAGAAACCTCCAGGAATTCTTTGTTCGAGACGTTTTCCAGGACTTCCTGCAAGTACAAGATGGTAAGCCCCCTCTAAGCCAACACGATATCCTTCGCGATCAAGACCAATTGTTCTTGCCGCAAGTTTTCCGAAAGGCCGCATCCTGCTTTCAACTCTCTCGAATATAAATCCACTCTTATATCTTCCCTTGCGTATAAAGGGAAATTTTTCAATTTCCTGTTTTTGACTATAATCAATTTTCTCAGCAATTTTCTTATATCTGCTGCCGTCTTTAATGGCTTTGAGAAATACCTGCTTATATTCAGATTTAGATTTATCTCCAAATAATTGCGAAAAGGATAAAGCGAGTGAATCGAGATCTTTTTGGAATTGCTCTTTGCTGATAGCATCAGATTTCGCATCCCAATAGAGTGTGTAAATAGGAACGGAGGTAGCCAGCAAACTTCCGTCATCCGCTAAAATCTGCCCACGAGCCGGCTCAATGTTTCGCACTTCGTACTGTTGATTTTCAGCTTTTTGTTTCCATTCTTTTCCTTCTACGAGTTGTATCATGAGAACTTTTCCCATGATGCCAATGCATATTAGGCTCAGCAGTACGAATACTACATACGCTTTGTTCGCTATGTCTTTTTCGTTTTTCACGGTTCGAAATAGCCTTCTTCAACTATTATTCTAAGCGGTGGTTCAGTAGATTCTCTCAATCCTAAATCCTGAATGTCAAGGGCTACTCGGCTTTGTCTTTTCTTTCTTTCAAGTTGACTGGAAACGGTATTGTATTCTGCTTGTAATTCTTCGAGTTGCTTTTTAGCTCTGCTCAGGTTCCGAACAGTGTTTTCGGAGTAATACACCCATGAAATATTGATCACAAACAGCAAGGTGAGCCATAGCATAAATGGCAAATGACCAACCACTGCTTCACGGGTTAAAAATTCACCGTTAAGCAGGGTGTTCACCGAACCGGAAATGGGTTTTTTCCGCTTAGGTTGTTCTTTGGTTTCTTCGCGTAGTTTGTTCATGGCAATCGTTCAGCAATTCTCATTTTTGCACTACGGGATCTTGGATTGGTAGCTATTTCTTCCTCAGTGGGAACAATAGCTTTTGAAGAGAGTGGTTTAAATGGTCGCTGTGCATTTCCGAAAAAATCTCGCTGCACTTCTACTCCAAAAGTGCCAGATCGCATGAAGTTTTTCACCATCCGATCTTCCAAGGAGTGATATGAAATCACTACTAGTCTTCCTCCCGGTTTGAGCACTTCGGCGCATTGATGTAAAAGGTCACTTAGTGCCTCGAGTTCATCATTTACCTGAATGCGCAAAGCCTGAAATACCTGGGCGAGAAATTTGTGTTCTTTACCTCGTGGAGCAAGTGATCTGATTAAATCACTTAGCTCACCTGTGGTTTTGATAGGCTCAATTTCGCGGGCTTCGCAAATTCTTTTCGCAACTATTCGAGCTCTTTCTACTTCGCCGAATTCGCGGAGAATTGCAGAAATGTCAGACTCTTCCCAATTGTTTAAAATTTGAGCGGCGCTGGTCCCTACGAGTGGATTCATTCTCATGTCTAAAGCAGCATCGCTGCGGATACTGAATCCTCGTGAAGCATCATCAAACTGACGGGATGAAACGCCTAAATCTGCAAGTATGCCATCGAGTTTTTTGACTCTGTACAAAAGCAAAGCATTTTTAAGATGCCTGAAATTCTGAGCTACGAACGTAAATTGTTCATCACCCGGAATATTAGCTTTTGCAGCAGGGTCCTGATCAAATCCGAACAGCTTGCCATTTTCCAATCTTTTCAAAATCTCTGCTGAATGACCTCCTCCTCCAAAGGTTACATCCGCATAGACCCCGTTCGGGTCAATCCTGAGTGCGTCTATAGCGTCATGAAGCAATACCGGTATATGATACGCCCCATGTTCCATATCAATTCATTAAATGTCCTGGGCTGCCACGGTCAATGTCCTTGCGAACTTTGGAAGTGAGAGCGTTGAGGTCTGATGGGTTTGAGAGCATGTTTTCGCGTGACTGCTTGCTCCAGATTTCTATCACTTCGCCCAGTCCTGACACGATAAGGTCATTGCTCTTTTTGAGATCGATTTCAGCATAATTCAACAGTGCAGCAGGTATAAGAAGTCGGCCGGCACTGTCTAATTCCAAAAGTGTTGCCCCATTAATGAAGCGCCTCCGAAATTCCATGTGTTCACGATCATAGCGACTCAATCGGCTCATTTCTTGGTTCACACGATCCCATTCCGGTTTTGGATAGAGTACCAGGCATTTTTCGAATAAATCACGGTTGAGCATCAGGCCAAAATGCAGGACTTCTTCCAGCTGCTTTCGCAGTCTGGACGGGAACATCATACGCCCCTTTGCATCCACTTTGCATTCGTATTCTCCTGATAATTGAAGCATCGCCACTTAATTGAGGGTAAAAGTAATAGAAATTTACCACTGAGTGACACTTTCTACCACAATTTACCACTTTGTTGAAAACTTGAACGATCAATTTAAGAGCTTATTGTGCAGGAATCTGGGCTTAGATAAGGATTTTGAGATTGCAAGTTCGGGACAAGTGAAATTGCTGTGCTCCACTTTTCATGGATTTATTCACCAATCAGGGTTAATAAGACTATGACTGATTATCAGTGAATTACATTTTTCGATCGTTTTTTCGGTCTTCAATGCTGGGAAAAAATGGGAGGAAATGACTTTTTGTGGGAAATTGAATTAGACCTTATCAATTCGTGTATAACTTAGCTGTGCTTAGTCGGTAGTTTAATTTTGAAACACTATTTTTGACCTATATCACAACTTAGCCTGAATGGAGCATCAGATTATAGAAGAGGGCGGATTCCGCTACATTGAAGAAGGGAAGGGCCCAAGCATTATTTTGTTGCATGGACTTTTTGGCGCCCTCAGCAACTTTCGCGAAGTGGTGGAGCATTTTTCTTCGCGATACACTGTTATGATTCCTATGTTGCCTATATATACACTGCCGGTGCTTAATACAAGTGTGAAGAGTATAGCAGCATTTTTACATGATTTTATCCTTTTTAAAAATCTTGATAAAGTCGTTCTACTTGGTAACTCATTAGGTGGGCATGTGGCATTGGTTTATTCCAAAACACATCCCGAAAAGGTTAAAGCAATGGTGCTTACCGGTTCTTCAGGATTATATGAAAATGCTTTTGGAGCATCATTTCCTAGAAGAGAAGACAAGGAATTCATTCGTAAAAAAGTAGAAGTTACCTTTTACGACCCTGCTCGCGCCACAGACGAACTTGTGGATGAATGTTTTGAAATCGTAAATGATAGAAATAGATTGTTACGCATTTTGGCCATTGCAAAATCTGCAATCAGGCATAATATGGCAAATGATCTGCCCAATATGACCATGCCTACTTGCTTGATATGGGGTAAAAATGATGCCATTACTCCACCCGAAGTGGCCGATGAATTTCATAAATTATTACCTGATAGTGATTTGTTCTGGATTGACGAATGCGGCCATGCAGCCATGATGGAACAAGCAAAGCAATTCAATGATTATTTGGATGCTTGGCTCAGTAAAAGAGGAATATAAATCGGAATGGAAATTAAAGAAGCCGAGTTTGTAAGCAGTGTTATCTCGATTGCGCAATGTCCCCCGCCTGATAAGCCGGAATATGCTTTTATAGGAAGATCTAATGTGGGTAAAAGCTCGCTTATAAATATGCTCACTTCCCGAAAGGGACTAGCAAAAACATCCTCTTCTCCAGGTAAAACGCAAACCATTAATCACTTCATCATCAATAAAGATAGTGATGCTTGGTATCTGGTGGATTTACCGGGCTATGGTTACGCTAAAGTGTCAAAAGTGCAACGTGCGAAATGGGAGGAATTTATTCGATCTTATCTCAAGAGAAGAGAAAATCTTCTTTGCGTTTTTGTGTTGTTGGATGCCCGGCATGAAGCACTCAAACCTGATCTCGAATTTATGCGTTGGCTAGGTGAAACAGGCATTCCTTTTGTGATGCTCTTCACCAAATCAGACAAAGTTTCAGCTCCTGCAATGGAACGCAATTTCAAAGCCTATTCTGAGAAAATGCTAGAGGATTGGGAAAATTTGCCTCAGGCATTTTTCAGTTCTGCGGAAACCGGAAAAAGCAAAACAGAAATTCTGGAATTTATAGGAAAAACGAATCTCGTCTATTGAGGATTTTCGGGTTTTAATCCCATTTTTTCTGCGAAATAATCGCAGAAATCTCGTATGGTCATAGCCATTTCTCGTTCGCCTGTAGCTTTCTCAAATGTATCTGCCATGGTCAAAATGCTCTGATGCATAAACATTTTCATCTCGTCCATTTGCATTTCTTTAGTCCATAGGTCGATGCGCAGAGTTTCCATGGTATTCGGATCCCAAACGGATAATAGGATAGCTTTGCAATCCTTCCAGCCTCCTTGATCGGATGATTGCCATTGCATGTTTTCCGGAATATGGTTTTCGTCAAGCTCTACCTCTACGTTTATTTCTGATTTCTTAAGGCTCATAATTACTTCTTAGGATTGTAATACTTCATAATTTCTTTGGAATCCTTAATCAGGACTTCATTCAGACTTTTGTCTGGAAATTTAGCATGATAGGATCTCGTCATTTCCCAACCAATCCAAATGCCTGCCATTGCCGGTGAATCCTGAGGAAGCCCAGATGTGAAAGGTCCATCAATGAGCCACTTTTGAATTTCAAACTGATTGCTTTCAAACAAAGTTTGTTTCTCGTTGGCCAATTCTTTCCAAATGCTAAATTCATTTTTATGGCACCACTCAATAGCGCCTGCCGGCCAGTTCATCAAGGTTGAATCTGCCATTGAAGGCAACATGGATTCTACCATGTACATAATTTTACCATAGTATATCAGATTATCGAGCAAATCTGCATCGCTCATATCCTGATACAAGTAACGATTACACCAGTCTTTGATGATATTAGCCTCCAAATAGGCGGGGTCCATTTTTGATTTGCGGTACTCAGGAAAGGGAAGTTGAATAGTTATTTCATTTGCCCTTCCTAAAAACCATTCTAAACCAACGCCAATAACCGAATCTGTTGAATATATCCCGAAATTGAATCCGCTATGATAATAAACGATTTCAGGAACTAAAGCATCCGGAAAATGATAGCGATAATGCCGAAATGCTTCGGTTAGAATTTCATCAGATTCCGCAATTTTTTCATCAGTATATAGGTGCTGAATGGCATTATAGGCTTCAGCCATGTAGGGGTCATTGATGAAATCGATCGAAAGGGCAAGTGACCTGTAGTCTTCGCCTGGGCCGGTTCTTAGAATCTCTTCTAAATAGAGATAATAGAACGTGCCATACTTTTGGTACAGCATTTGGTGAGCAGCTTCTGGATCAGAAGTGTTGAATTGGAAAAAATCCCTGTCGAGGCGATTGGTACTCAAATCCACACTGATTTCGCTGGTATTTACTTCAAGTGGATTGCGTTCACAGCTCTGCATTAGAATAAAAAGTAAAGGAAACAGCAGAATAGCGTAATTTCGCATGAAGAAATATTGATTAAATTTGGCCCGAACTTTATGGTTTAAGGCTCCTAATTAATGGAAAACACAAAAGTATGAAAAACATTGTCTGGCTCTCAATCCTGTTCTTTGGAATAAGCATTTCTGCTTCAGCACAGGAATTTAGCAAGTATCGATTCGGATTTAAAGTTGAACCTAACGTGAGTTGGTTCACTCCAAAAGAAAAATACTTGGATGCAACAGACAATAAAGTTCGATTTTCATACGGACTTAATGCCGATTTTCATTTCACCGAAAATTATGCAATTGGCTCTGGATTATTGATTCTTACCAATGGAGGTGAGCTCACTTACAAGCGTCAAATATTTGAAAGCGGAAAGGAGTACATCGTAGAAACAACGCGTGATATAGCCATTAAGTACTTGGAAATCCCAATTACCTTAAAAATGCGTACTAATGAAATTGGGTATATTACGTATTGGGGACAATTTGGTATAGGACTCGATATTAAAGTAGACGCTCGCATGGATGAAACCTATAATTATGAGTCAGTTCTTGGGGAGCTAGATTGGGAAACGGCCACCGGAAAAGACGCAATTGAAGAAGAGAATGTAAATCTGTCGAGTGAGGTGAAGCCTATGCGCGCTTCATTAATTATTGGTGCCGGTATAGAGTATAGTGTAAGCGGCACAACTGCCATTCTTGTTGGAATCAACTTCAACAACGGTTTCACCAATGTACTCAAGCGCGATGGTTTAAAAACCGATAGCTCTGATCAAGTGATTTTTGAAGAGGGTCAACCTCAAAAGTATGATCTGAATTCTATTTCGAATAGCTTTGGGCTTACAATCGGCGTCCTTTTCTAAAAACGATATTTTACGGGGAACATCGGTAGGGTATTCCTGTTTTCAATCAGAATGCAATCAGATAAAGTAATTGGCCATATTGTACAATGGCTTAAAGACTATCTAGCTTCAAGCGGGGCTAAAGGCTTTGTTGTAGGTATTTCTGGAGGAATTGATTCCGCCGTTACATCGGCTCTAGCAGCGCGCACCGGAGCTCCTGTTCTACTGATCGAAATGCCAATTCATCAGCATCCTTCTCAAGTGAATCGAGCCTGGAAACATATCCGAGAACTTGAATCTGAATTCCCCAATGTTAACTCTGCATCGGTTCAGCTAAGCGGTATTTTTGACGCTTTTGTTGAGGCTATGCCAAAGGTAGAAAAGGCAGGCGCACGGGATATGGCCCTGGTTAATTCAAGAGCCAGAATTCGCATGACAACGCTCTATTACTTCGCCGGAATGCATGGCTATTTAGTGGCAGGTACCGGGAATAAAATTGAAGATTTTGGTGTTGGTTTTTACACCAAATACGGAGATGGTGGTGTGGATTTAAGTCCAATTGCTGATTTACTTAAATCCGAAGTTTATGAAGTTGGAGCGGCTTTAAACGTGAATGAAGAAATTATGAACGCTGCACCCACAGATGGATTATGGGGCGATGATCGCACAGATGAAGATCAAATTGGAGCTTCTTATCCTGAATTGGAATGGGCCATGAAATTTGATCAACTTAAGCAGGATCCATCCGCAATTTCAGAACGTCAAATGCAAGTGCTCAAAATTTACAAAAGACTTAACAAAGCCAACCAACACAAAATGATTCCCATCCCGGTTTGCACTATTCCTCCCGATTTACGTTGAATGCATTATTCAGGATTCGTTATTATGAATTCTGATGCAGCAATTTTATCACCACAAGTAATTTTAACCTGATATTTCCCCGGTAATAAATAGGTTTTTCCATTTTTAGCCGGCTCTGGTATTTTATCTATATTTTGTTCTTTCAAATCCTCAATATAAGCTTCAAATACATTAGGATTTACTATAGGAATTATTTGGAAGTAATTCAGTCCCTTTGTTTCAAAAACACCACTTTTCATTTGAACAGTGATTCCTGAATCTGTTATAATTTCAAGTGAATATGGCGCTGATGCGTTTTGAAATACCGAAATGGTAATGGTCGGATCTTCAGGCTCTATCCATTTAGACCATGACTCGCCCCATGAAGTGGAGTGTTTGGTGTCTGCAATGGCCAGAATAGCCAGTGTATCTGGTTTCCAATCAGCCACCGCCCGTATTTCCTTTAAAGGAATTTTGTATAAACTTCTTCCATGTGTTCCTACAATTAACTCTTCCTCGCGCTCCTGCACAGCGAGATCATGCACTGGAACCGCTGGCATATTGGCTAAGGCAATAAAACCCGAACCTCCGTTTGTACTTAGATACAAGCCATGATCGGTTCCAACATAAAGCAATTCGGGATTTTTGGAATCTTCAAGCAACACATTTATGGGTTCTTCAGGTAAATTGTTGCCAATTCTTTGCCAGGTTTTTCCCATATTTTCAGAACGGTACACATAAGACTCGAAATGATCTTTGCGGTATCCGTTTAAAGTAACATAAACGCGGTTTTTGTCGTGATTGGAGGCTTTTATTCTACTCACCCACATGTTTTGAGGAAGTGTAGCGTCAATTCTTGCCCAAGTATTTCCAGCGTCTTTACTCACATGAATTAATCCATCGTCTGAAGCAACATAAATGAGCCCGAACTGAAGAGGAGACTCATGAATGCATGTTAGGGTGCCGAAGGGTACATTTCCTTCTTTCGCCCCTTGGGTCAGATCATCACTGAGTGTTTCCCATGTGTTGCCCTGATCCATACTGCGATGAAAACGATTGGAACACATATACAGGATGTCTTGATTGTGAATAGAGAGATGAATTGGAGTTTGCCAATTCCATCTCAATGGCCTTTCTCCTAAATCATGCTTCGGATGGATGTAATGCATCTCAGCTCCCCCATTGCTAATGCGGTAATAATGCCCAAACTGATAGCCGGTGTAAATAGTAGAATTATCTCTTTTATCAACCTGAACCTGCATGCCGTCACCACCCATAATAGATTCATAAGGATATTTGCCTTCTTGATGCCAAGCGGTGCTGTAATTATATTTGGATGGACCTTTCCAAACTCCGTTATCCTGTAATCCTCCGTAAACATTGTACGGCTGCGCATCATCTACATTCACTGTGTAGAATTGTCCTACTGCGGGAGAATTACATTTAATATAATTTTTACCATTGTCATAACTAATATTCAAGCCTCCATCATTGCCATTAATGAGGTGTGCATCTTTATCAGGATTGATCCAAAGTGCATGATGATCTGCGTGAACATTATCAAAGTCTAATGAATGGAATGTTTTGCCAAAATCTTGTGAGTAAAGCAGCGGTACACCCGCAATATATAAGCGGTTTGGGAACTTGGGATGTACACGAATTAATCCGAAATAATAGCCATAGGAATATACAACATCATCCAAAGGAGAATCATGCGTTTTTATCCAGCGATTTCCTTCCAGTTTGTAAACTTCGGCTCCTTTAACAGGAACATTGAATAATTCCTCATTCGCATCATGTAAATAATCAAATAAATCGATTACTTTAATTTTATCTCTTGAAACAAGGTCTTTGCAAGATTTAGCATCATATTTGTTTGGAAATCCATTTTGTTTTAAATACTTATTTAATAAAGAATCATTTAAAGCTAAGAATTGTGCAATGGACATATTTTTGAAGTCGTCCTTTTTTAATTCTGTCGTAGTCTCATTTTTCTTTTTTTCTTCTCCTGGGCTTTGATTATCAACCATAGCATAAAGAATTTTCTCTCCAAGATAACTGTAGTAAGCTAATCCAATCCTCCCACAATCTGGCCCCGAAGGAAAGCCATTTTCAATAGAAGTAATTTTTTCCCATTGAGCACCGGAGTTGGAACTTTTCCAAATTCCGGAGCCAAGGCCTGATTCTGAAAAATTCCAAGCTCTTCTTTCTCTTTCCCAGCATGATGCATAAAGGATTTCAGCTTGTTCGGTATCCCTTGCCAGATCTATTCCTCCGGTATTTTCGTTGATATAAAGCACTTTTTGCCAGGATCTTCCTTTGTCTGTTGTGCGATATATTCCCCTATCTGCATTGGAAGAGTACAAATGGCCCAAAACTGCTACCGATATATCATTCGGATTTGCAGGATTAATACTTATTTTGCCAATGTGATGACTTTCGCCTAATCCTTTGAATTGCCAAGTTTTGCCTTGGTCTTCACTCAAATACATGCCCATTCCCGAATAGGATGATCGGCTTGAATTACACTCTCCAGTTCCGATCCAAATGGCCTTTGAATTCCAATCAACAGCAATATCGCCTATGGTCATCACTGCTTCACGATCAAATAATGGATCAAAGCTCATTCCGTTATTTTTGGTTTCCCACAATCCGCCTGATGCATAAGCCACATAAAAATGATGGGTATCGGATGGATCAACTTCGAGATCTACAACTCTTCCACTCATTATGCTTGGACCGATGTTAGTGGCAGGAACTCCCAAAAACAGAGATTCTTTTTGCAGCAAGCCCCGCTCTTCAAAACTCTTCATTCGGGATTCAAATGTGCTTGGGCTGACAGAAAGTGTAGCATTGTTTTTTTTCTTTTGCCCAAATGCGGAAATACTGATCAAAATGGCAAGAAATGCAACTTGCAACGATCGATGATTAAAGTAGTTTGTCATTGTTCTTATGGCGTTCTGAATCACGTAGTGTCTTTTTTTCGAGATTGCTGATGAATGCTTTTTCCAAATCAATTCCCGTTTGATTGGCTAGGCAAATGAGCACATAAAGTACATCTGCCAACTCATCACCGAGATCTTTTCCTTTGTCCGATTCCTTTTCACTTTGCTCTCCATATCGGCGCGAAATGATTCTGGCTACTTCGCCTACCTCTTCGGTTAATTGTGCCATATTGGTCAATTCGTTGAAATATCGAACGCCGTGACTTTTGATCCAGTCGTCAACAAGTCTTTGAGCCTCAGTGATGGAAATCATTGCGTGGTTTGAATTTATTTGCTAAATTCCGATTTTATTTTGTCTTAATCACCTACTTTCTTTGACTGTGAAAATGCTAACAAATAAGAGGATAACCATACCGTTCGTGCTATTTTTGGGCTTTTCGGTACATTTTTCATTGTACGGGCAATCAAATAGAATTGCTCAATTCGTGTATTCAGGCCTTCATAGCCGTGATGTTTATGCCGAGATCAAACAAGCAGTATCTGAACTTCCCGAGATTAAATTGCTGCGATTGGATCAGCAAAATCGAAATGGATATATTGAATTTAATACAGATATGACCATACAGGAAGAAGAGCTCAGAACCATTTTAAGTTCTTTTTCTGTTGCGCTTCATTGCTATTTTATTCGAGAAAAAACACCCGGGTCATTTACATTGCTTGATCCAAAAACCTGTGAAACAGGGGCTCTGCCAGCCCTGAAGTAAAATGCCTCTTAGAATTCCATATCATTTATTGCTCTTAGGATTTTTGCTCAGTATTTCCGGATTAGCCAAAAGTCAATGCTCCAATTATACCATTAGCGTAACCGCTGGATTGTATTCGAATGAAGTTAGCTGGAGCCTCGTGAATAGCGGCGGCGTAACAGTGGCATCCGGATTTGCCCCCATTACACAAGTTTATTGCTTGCCTGCCGGCTGTTATACACTTAACATGTACGATAGCTATGGCGATGGTTGGAATAATTCAGTTTTTACAATTACCTCCAATCTTGGGCAAAATCTTTGGAGTGGAACACTGAATTCAGGGTTTTCTGGGACTGCAACTTTTGCCATAGGTGGAGGTGCTTGTGGGGGAAATCCAAACTGTGGATTTAATATCACAGTTGGTGGTGGATTATGGGATGCAGAGGTAAGTTGGACTTTAACCGATGAGAACGGAACGGCAGTAGCAAGTGGATTTGCGCCTACATCTGTTTCAGCTTGTTTGCCTCCTGGATGTTACACTATGCTGATGTATGATTCTTATGGCGATGGCTGGAATGGAGCTGTTTTTACTGTAAGCGATCCAAATGGAAACTTGGTAGGATCTGGCGGCATGCCCGGCGGGTCATTTGGATCAGTTAGTGTTGACGTTGGAGGTGGAAACTGCGGTGGCGGAGGCGGAGGCTGCGATTATACCATGGTGGTGGGTGGTGGACTTTACGATGAAGAAATTTCATGGTCGCTTAACAATGATTTGGGAGCCACAATAGGCGCTGGTTGGGCACCTGCTTCAACGGCCATTTGCCTTGAAACTGGTTGCTATGTGATGAATATGTATGATTCCTATGGCGATGGATGGGATTTTGCAGCTTGGGCGATTTATGATAATCTCGGGAATACGGTTACATCTGGAACCCTGCCTGCAGGAAGTTACGGCACCTATGAGTTTTCTTTTGGAGGTGCAGATTGTGGTATAGTTCAGCCTATTACCGCTAGTGATTGTATTGATGCCGTTAACGTTTGTACTGATTTAAATTTTGCCATTGATCCTAATGGCTACGGAAATATTTTAGAAATCCCAACACTTGGAACAGTTTCAAATCCGGAGTATGGTATCGGGGTTTATAATCCATGGGGCACCACTAATTGGGGTTGTTTAATGAATGGTGAGCTCAATTCCACCTGGATGATTGTAAATATTTCCGGCTCAGGTTGGTTAGATTTTACATTTGGCGGACTCGGTATGCAAGTGGGATTTTATGATTGGATTATGTGGCCCTATGATGCAGATGCCTGTCAAGACATTTACTATAATTTAGTTCCTCCTGTTCGTTGTAATTGGAATGGTGTTTCTTTTGGCGGCACCGGTCTCGCTAATATTCTGCCTCCGGGCGGAGATCCTACTAATTTTGAGCCTTCACTTTATGTGTATGCCGGAGAGCAATATTTGATTTGTTTTTCTAATTGGAGCTCTGTTTCAAGCACTGTCCCGCTGCAGTTTGGTGGAACAGCAATTGTTTCATGCCAGCCTCTTTTATTGCCTGTAAGTCTGCTTGATTTTTCATGTGAAGCTCAAAATGCTGCTGTGGAGCTCAACTGGGTTACAGCATCAGAATCGAATAACCGAAGATTTGTGATCGAGCGATCAACTGATCTGGAGCAGTGGAAAGATATTTTGGAAGTGCAGGGTTCGGGCGATAGTCAGGAATTGCTAAGGTATTCCGCCAAAGACACTAAACCCGAAAATGGTTGGAATTACTACCGCCTCAGACAAGAAGATTTTAATGGAGAAAGTACCGATTCAGAGCTGATTTCCTGTTGGTTTGAAACTTCCTCGGGCCCAATCGTTTTGTCAAATCCAAACAATGGCAATTTTGAAATAAAGGGAATTGAGGCCACTAACATCTATCAAATGATGCTCTATAGCGCCTCAGGTGAAAAAGTGGAAACCAATGTTTATGCCGAAAACGGACATCTATTAGTAGAAGTCAAGAATCCGAAAACGGGTGTTTATGTGCTCAAAATCAGCAATAATGAAGGTGATTCTTTCAATATTCGAGTGTTGATTTCTGAAGAATAGGATTCGTCTTTTTTGCGTTAACTCGGATGTCTTTCCCTTTCCCTTTCCCTTTCAGAAATTTATTCTTATCTTTACCTCTATCTAAACGGAATATTAGCCTTGCAATGTTGTTCCAAATATGACGGCGCAACTGCGTTGTACTTTAAAATCCTGCGATTTTCTGTCGTGGGTATGTTCTTGTTTCTCAACTTGAATACCTTTTCTCAATGTGCAAACAATAACCTTTTTTGGACAGCACTCAATCCAACTGGCCCAGGAAATACCCAATCTACCAATTGCATTTGGGGCGGTGAATATGTTACCGTTAATGTATGCCAAGGCGCTTCATACACATTTGCCACTTGTGGAAGTGGCTGGGATACATTTATCACGGTTTATCCATCAATCGGTGGTGGCGCCTTAGGCTGGAATGATGATGGTTGTGGCTTGCAATCTACTGTAACTTGGACGGCAACTTTTACCGGTACCGTTTGGGTTTTGGTTGATTATTGGACTTGTACAAACTATGCTTCATGCGCAACTTTAAGCGTTACCCAAAATACAGCTTGTAACGGTGGACCCCCTCCTGGAGATTGCATCTATTCTTTGGTTGCCGGCGGCGGAATTTATGATGGGGAAATTTCTTGGTCGGTAGTAAATAATTTAGGAGTAACGGTGAGTTCGGGATTTGCAAATTATCCTGGAGGAATTACTCTTTGCCTCGAAGAAGGATGTTTTACCCTCAACTTATTTGATTCTTTCGGCGATGGGTGGAATGGGGCTAACATTACTATTTTCAATGATCAAGGCGATCTACTTTTTAATGGCACCATGGCTAGCGGGTCATTTATTTCTTATAATTTTTGTACCGAGCCACCGCCTCCACCTCCAGCGCCTTGTTACTTTGCGGATCCTACTGGCTGTCCGAGCATTGAGTGTGAAGCAGATATTGTTATCCCGATGTGTTTTGACCCTTGCGGGCCACTTCAAGTAGAATGTGAAGTGTTTGAAACCGGAGCAACTACCTCTTATGATGTTTGTGCAATAGATTACAATCCGCCCTATTCTTTCAATGCAGGTATTGGGTTCTCAATCGGAGTAGATGATGTTTGGACCAATTTAATTCCTCTTCCTTTCAATTTTTGTTTCTTCGGAAACGTGTATAATCAAGTTGTGGTAGGATCTAATGGCTTAATATCTTTTAATCCCGGTTATGCCGCTGGATTTTGCCCATGGGCTTTTGCAGCTACTTGTCCAAGCGCTGCTCTACCTATAAATTCGATTTTCGGGATTTATCATGATATCGACCCTAGTATTTGCGGCGATGCCAGATATGCCATCCTTGGTTCGTATCCTTGCAGAGCATTTGTAGTTAACTACGACAATATTTGCCACTTCTTCCCAAGTTGTAATAACCTCATTTCAACTCATCAAATCGTTTTATACGAAACTACCAACGTTATTGAAGTGCATATCCAATCCAAACCAACTTGTTACAGTTGGAATTCAGGCAATGCATTAGTTGGAGTGCAGAATGCTGCCGGAACAACAGGTTTCGTTGCGCCTGGAAGACAAACAGGCCCATGGACCGCATCCAATGAAAGTTGGAGATTTACGCCTGATGGAGCTCCTAATTTTACGGTTGATTGGTACGAGGCGGGAGTTTATTTGGGATCAGGACTTACTGTTGATGTTTGTCCTTCAGAACCTTCTCACACATACGAAGCCGTAGCAACCTATACCAATTGCAACGGATCTGAAGTAGTGGTAGAAGATGAGGTTACCGTTGTTTGTCAGAGTGTGATGTTGCCAATTGAACTAGTCGATTTCCAGGTAAAAAACAGATCGCGATTCGTAGATCTCACTTGGCAAACTCAGAGCGAATGGAACAATGAAAAATTTGAATTGGAACGTTCTGATGATATCGTGCATTGGAAAAAAATAGGGGAGGAGCCAGGAGCAGGATTTAGTCAAACTGAAATTCAGTACCTATGGATTGATCAACAACCTTTAAACGGAGTATCCTATTATCGATTAAAGCAGTTGGATTTCGATGGAAATTTCAGTTACTCAGAAGTTAGGGCTGTTGAACGATCAGATCCATTTTCTGGGCCATTTGTAATTCCAAATCCAAACGCTGGATCATTCCAAATTCGCATTCAAGAAAAGCCTGATCAAATTAAAATATTGGATGCAACAGGCAGAGAAATTCCGTTTGAAATGCCGTTGCCATCTATGATCATTATGTCCCGAGCATCGGCTGGCACTTATATTATTGAAGCAAAAGATTTGAATGGACAAATAATGTTCAGAGAGCGGTTTATAATTGAATAAAATTGGCTGTATTAATTTAATTCAAATTTTGATTATCTAAAATTTTAGAAAATCATATTCCAGAAAAAAGTAAATACTTCATCCAGCTCCTGTCTAATCATATATTGAATTTATCTGTGCGCTATCTGCTCTATTAGAAATGGTTGTGCTTTCGTTTATGAACTTTCAAAAAGGGAATGTCCCTGATTAGAAACATGATTTAAATGTTATTTATTTAGAAATGTTTAGAATATTTTATCTATATAGTTTAAAGTCCAAATTACATTTGTATGAATGATTGGTAAATGCCGTAAGAGTAGCTGTTATAGGACAATGATTAAAACGGAGTTAGACTATTACTGCAACCAATGCGGTATTAAATCTAATCCCGAAGGGATGCCATTATTATTGCATTTTGTTATTGTATTGATGATATAAATCCCATAGGGATGACACATTTTGTTGGAATGAGATTATTATGGACTTTGTGTTTAAAACAAAATCCCTGCTGAAAACAGCTTGTTTTCCGCTTTAGGTCACTCGATTTAGAAATATTATGGTCTATAACACGCTTTAAATAAGTTGGTGATAATCATGAAAATATTTTGCGGAAATCGGGAGGGTCAATTTGAATTATAAACAAAGCAATTTTTCGTCAAGGCTGAAGCTGCCATCGTGATCCACAAATCACCTTCAAACGATATCGGTACCACCCTATAAATCCTCTCCCCAATTCACTCCCTACTTTTAGAATCCATTATTATTGTTACCGGACCATCATTAATAAGATGAACCTGCATCATCGCGCCAAATTCCCCACATTGAACTTCTTTGCCTATTGTTTCTTCCATTACCTTAATAAAATGTTCATAGAGTGGAATCGCCTGCTCTGGCCTTGCCGATTTGATAAAGGATGGGCGATTACCCTTTTTGGTAGAAGCATGCAATGTAAATTGACTAACTAATAAAACGCCCCCGCCAATGTCCAAAAGCGATTTGTTCATTTTATCTTGCTCATCTGAAAAAATGCGCATCGCACTTATTTTTGAACATAACCATTCAACATCTTCTTGCTGATCCTCTGATTCTATACCAAGAAGAATCATTAGTCCAATACCTATCTCACCCGATATTCTGCCTTCAATTTCAACCCTCGCTTCAGATACTCTTTGTATTACTGTTCTCATAATGTTTATGCTGGTACAAGGATATTCAAAACTGTTCGAAAATCTAAACCATCTCACCGTAATTATTTAACTACTTTTGCAACAGCCGAAAAATATCGATTCCATGTCGCAAACCGCCACCAGTCTTCAACCCGCTACGCTGCAACAGGCAAGGGAAATGGGCATGCTCCCTGAAGAATTTGAACAAGTAAAAAGCATTTTAGGACGAACTCCTAATTTCACCGAAATGTGTGTTTTTTCCGTAATGTGGAGTGAACATTGTTCCTATAAAAACTCCATCAAATGGCTCAAAACCCTTCCAAAAGATGGTCCTCACATGCTCGTGAAAGCTGGAGAAGAAAATGCCGGATTGGTGGATATCGGCGATGGAATGGGATGCGCCTTCAAAATCGAATCGCATAATCACCCAAGCGCCATCGAACCTTATCAAGGCGCTGCCACCGGAGTTGGAGGTATTAATAGAGATATCTTTACCATGGGCGCCCGTCCTTGTGCACAGCTCAATTCACTCCGTTTTGGAAATTTGAATAGCGAAAGAACAAAATGGCTGCTGGAAGGCGTAGTTAAAGGAATTGGTGATTATGGCAACGCTTTTGGAATTCCGGTGTTAGGCGGCGAAGTATTCTTTGACGAAAGCTATGAAAAGAACCCCTTAGTGAATGCTATGAGTGTTGGCCTTATTCGCAATGATCGAATCATTTCAGCAAAAGCGAGAGGAGTAGGAAATCCGGTTTATATCGTTGGTTCCTCAACCGGAAAAGACGGAATTCAAGGAGCTTCCTTCGCTTCCAAAGACATCACTGCTGATTCTGCCAAAGATCTTCCATCGGTTCAAGTTGGAGATCCTTTTCAGGAAAAACTCTTGCTCGAAGCTACTATGGAATTAGCCGAAACCAATGCCATTGCCGGAATGCAAGACATGGGCGCGGCAGGAATTACCTGTTCCACCTCTGAAATGAGTGCAGGTGGAAAAGTGGGAATGGACATTCATCTCGATCGCGTTCCGATGCGCCAAGATGGTATGCAACCCTATGAAATTCTACTCAGCGAAAGCCAAGAGAGAATGCTGGTTGTTGTTCACAAAGGACAAGAAGCAGTGGTTGAACGAATTTTTGATAAATGGGACTTGAATGCAGTGCAAATCGGCACGGTTACAGAAGGACCATTCGTTCGCTATTTTATGAATGATGAATTAGTAGGGGAAATCCCTGCGGAGTCATTGGTGCTCGGTGGCGGCGCTCCTCAATATGATAGAGAATATAAAGAGCCTGCATATTTTGCGGAAGCTCAGGCATTTAATATCGATAGTATTCCTGAGCCCAAAGATCTGGTGGTAGTGGCAAGACAAATGCTCGCTTTTCCAAATATTGCGTCTAAACGTTGGATTTACAATCAGTATGATTCTATGGTGGGAACCGGTAATATGAGTACCAATGCCCCTAGTGATGCTGGTGTATATTTTATTAAAGGCACTAATAAGGCCATTGCCCTTACTGTTGATTGTAATGCGCGATATGTGCAAAATGATCCTGAAAAAGGCGCCATGATTGCAGTAACCGAAGCGGCCAGAAATATTGTTTGTTCCGGTGGAGAGCCTTCGGCAATTACCAATTGCCTGAATTTCGGCAATCCTTACAATCCTGAAGTGTACTGGCAATTTGTTGGCGCAATCAAAGGCATGGGCGAGGCTTGCAGAAAACTCAATACTCCCGTAACTGGCGGTAATGTGAGTTTTTACAATCAAACGGTGGATGAGGATGGAACGGCAAGACCGGTTTTTCCAACTCCAACTATCGGAATGTTAGGTGTGCTCAAGGATAAGAGTCTGCACATGAGCCTCAATTTTAAATACAAGGGCGATCTGATTTATATGTTAGGGGAGTCTAAAAATGATATCAACTCATCAGAATACCTGGCTTCTTATCACAAGCAAAAATTATCGCCCGCGCCATATTTCAATATCGATGAGGAAATTAAACTTCAGAATTGCATCAAACAATTGATTAGCAATAGCTTTATCAATGCGGCGCATGATGTGAGTGATGGTGGATTATTTATCGCATTGGCTGAAATGGGAATGCCTTTAGGATTGGGATTTGATATTGTGAGCGATGCTGAGGTTCGCAGGGATGCATTCCTTTTTGGTGAAGCTCAAGGCCGTGTTATTATAACTGTAACAGAAGATGATGAGGATGAATTCATCGATATGGCAGGCGAGCACGATGTTCCCCTCACTTTATTGGGTCACGTTACTCAAGGCAAAATGATGGTTGATGGAGATCATTTCGGATTTGTGGCAGATGCACGTCACATCTACGATAACGCCATAGGGGATGAAATGAAACGCGATCATTGATTTTATTGCTTTTTCATAATTCAGATTCCTTTAGTCGATAGTTTGTGAATGGCTTTATACTATGCCCTGTAACATTGCGTTTATGTTCAGAACTGTAAGCCTTTCCAAATCACTATCTTTGCCCGGTTATACCAGAAAATGAACATCTTCGGATTTATATTCAGCAAAGTATTTTTCAAAAATCTGCTGTACTCATTCGTTGTAGTGGGTGTAATTGTAGGGTTTTTTGCTATCTGGCTTGGCTCCTACACCGGGCATAATGATTTTGTAGAAGTCCCCGACCTGCGAGGTAAAATGCCGGAAGAAGCTGCTTCCCAGCTTGATGAACTCGGATTGGCTTTCGAAATTATCGATTCCGTGTATAATGAAGGGGCTCAGGGCACCATTTTGGAACAAATTCCGGAACCCGGCAGCCGAGTAAAGGAAAGCCGAAAGCTCTTTGTAACGGTTAATGCAAGTAATCCACCCATGAAGAAAGTCAATGTGAAAATTGGCGAATCTTTGAGAATAGCGGCAACCAAATTGGGCATTTTGGGCGTCTCTTTTACCACTGAATACAAACCTGATATTTGCAGCGACTGTGTGTTGTCGATGCGTTACCAAGGTAAAGATTTTAAATCAGGCGATTTGGTGAAAAAGGGCGACAAGATTGTATTAGTACTCGGACAAAGAGGAGGTGAAAAAACACCAGTGCCTTCATTAATTGGATTATCGCTAGATTCTGCGGAGTTCCGCTTGGTAAGGGCATCATTAGCATTAGGTTATCCTTTTTATGATCCGGATGTTTTGTCGAAGGATGATAGCAGCAATGCAAAAATATATAGGCAAAGCCCTTCTGCAAATGCAGATCATAGCTTGCGCATAGGTAGTCAGGTGGATATTTGGTTGTCGCTTAAACCAATTAGTGCCGATACCACCGAGATTAATACTGATGATTTTTGATTATGAATAGTTACTTGAAAAACCTCTTCATCATTGCTTTAATTGCGATTGCAAGTCCTTTGGCAGCGCAGGAAGTAGAAACGGAAATGACTTTTAATTCAGAAATAATTGAAAGAGCTAGCCAAGAAAAGGATTTTGCTACAAGAGCTAAACGCGGTGGTGGTAGTCTTCCCTTGCCTTTTGTAGATGATTTTTCCCAATATTCATTGCCTACCAACAATCCTGATATCCCCGTAGAATGGCAGTTGTGGGAGGAAAATCAAGCACACGTCAATAATTCATTCCCTATCAATCCGCCAACAATAGGGGTGGCTACAATGGACGGATTAAATGAAGGTGGCTATCCTTGGGATTTTTCGCAACCAACAGGATATGGTCCCGCTGATACACTCACTTCGCTCCCTATTAATTTGGCTCCTTATTCAGTTGAAAGCAGTGTTTATTTGAGTTTCTATTATCAACCGGAAGGCAGAGGAAATTATCCAAATCTGGCTGATTCCTTGGTGCTCGAATTCTTTTCTCCGGATGATGACGCTTGGTTTCATAAGTGGTCGATTCCGGGTTCACAACTCAGCGATTTCCAACAAGTGTTTGTACAAGTTACCGATTCATGGTTCTTTAGGGATGGCTTTCGTTTCCGTTTTACCAATTATGCCACTTTGAGTGGGAATGTTGATCACTGGCACATCGACTATGTAGTTTTGGATACCAATGTTGATCCTGAAAATTTTGATTTGATAGATGTTGCATTTGTGCATCCAATCAGTTCAATTCTCAATACTTATACTTCCATTCCCTGGACGCATTTCATCGAAAATCCTACGGCCAGAATGAAGCCTTCTGTGAATATAGATCAGGGAAATCTCAATGCAGACCGTAATATAGTATCTGGGTATAAAGTGGAATATGAAGGAGATTTGCAAGGAGATTTCCCTACGCTTTACCTCAATACTTCCGGCAATGGATTTAGCCAATTTCAAAGCAGTTTCCCGATCATGAATTCACCTACGCAATACAGCTTTGATCCTTCCGTAAATGATACCTGTGCGGTATTCGATTTAAGGTTTTATACGAATACCACTCCTGATCAGAACAGGAACAATGATACCCTTCGTTTCAGTCAGCATCTGGCCAATTATTACGCTTATGATGATGGTACTGCCGAGCGTGGATATGCCGTGGCTGCAATTGGTGGAAAGCTCGCAATGCGTTACCAAACTTACAAACCCGACACTCTACTCGGATTTTTAATTCATTTTACGCCTATTTTCGACGATACTTCTGAAGATAACTTTCTTTTAAGAGTTTGGGCCGATAATGGAGGTGCACCGGGAGCTGAGATAGGTGAAAATTTTGAGTTTCAATATCCTCAATATTTCGATTCAGGACATGATTTATTCAAATATTACACCTTAGATGAACCTGTGGCAGTAAGTGGTGCTTTTTTTATAGGATGGGTGCAGGAGTCGAATGCAAAAATTAGCGTAGGTAACGACAAAAACAACAATAATAATATTGGAAATTTATACTACACCGAAGGCACGGGTAGCAATTGGTCGGCCTCCGGAATTCCAGGAAGTGTGATGATTAGACCTGTTTTCAGAGCGGGTAAACAAGATCCTTGGTCAGGTATCGATAATACTGCAAATACCGAAATTAGTATTTATCCTAATCCGACGAATGCAATTTTAAATGTGAAACTCAGTGAAAAGTTTAATAATTTGAACTTTGAACTTTGCGATCTACAAGGAAGAATAGTGCTCAGCAATTATATTTCGGGAAATACTGCGATTATTGATTTGGGAATAATTCCGCCGGGTCTTTATATTGCTCGAGTAGTGAATAATTCAGGTGAAATAGTTCAGCAACAAAAGATTATAAAAGAATGATCGAAGAATCACAAGACCCCTTTTCAGATGAACTGGATGGTGCATTTGAAGATGGAGATCTTCTTTTTGAACATCATAGAGTTGTTGTAGATAAAGGACAATCCATGCTCAGGGTCGATAAGTTCCTGATGGATAAAATTCCTAATACTTCCAGAAATAAACTGCAAACGGCAGCAGAAGAAGGAACACTTAAAGTAAATGGCTCTGCCGTAAAATCGAGCTATAAAGTTAAACCTGCTGATGTAATAACTCTTGAATTGCCATATCCTGTAAGGGAATTGGAGCTTATTGCAGAAGATATTCCGCTGAATATTCTGTATGAAGATGACGAGTTGATTGTGCTCAATAAGCAACCCGGATTAGTTGTTCATCCTGGTTATGGCAATTACTCAGGCACGCTTGTAAACGGATTATTGTATCACTTTGAACAGCTTCCTTCAAACCGTCAGCACGGGGTTGATAGACCTGGATTAGTTCACCGATTAGATAAACTTACTTCAGGAGTGATGGTAGTTGCGAAAACAGAAACTGCATTAAGCAGTTTGGCATTGCAATTTTTTGAGCGTACTACTGATCGTCGTTACAATGCATTGGTTTGGGGCGATGTAGAAGAAGATGGAACCGTAGTTGGAAACATCGGTCGTTCGCTCAAAAACCGCAAGGTGATGGATGTTTTTCCCGATGAAGAATATGGAAAACATGCCGTTACACATTTCAAAGTATTGCGCAGATTTGGATATGTTACTTTGGTTGAATGCAAACTCGAAACAGGCAGAACTCACCAAATTAGAGTGCACATGAAGCACATTGGTCACCCCTTGTTTAATGACGCCGAGTACGGAGGAGATAAAATTCTGAAAGGAACTTCATTCACCAAGTACCGACAGTTTGTAGATAACTGTTTCAAAATGTGTCCGCGACAAGCACTTCATGCCAAAACCCTGGGCTTTAAGCATCCCGGCATCGGAAAAATGATGCATTTCGATTCTGAATTGCCTCAAGACATGACAGATTTAATTGACAAGTGGGAGAAGTACGTCAGTACCCGCGCGAATTGAAAGGGGGCATGCGTCACTACTTTTTTATTGAATTATCTCATAGAACGGTCATGGTTTTCGCAGTTGTTCTAATGTTATTACCATGCGCAAATTAGCATAAAGGGCTTGGTTACAGAATAGGCACACTTTGCAAATGGATCTTAAATTGAAAAATCCATTCTTCTTGCAGATAAAATCTTACTACAAGACAGTATTTATATTAGTTTGAAGTCGATGCCCTAGCACCCACATTGTGCTTTTGGGGATATTGCAGAGGGCAAAATGGAAAGACATTTAAAAATTTGGCGGGCACAAACGATTCTAAGATTATAGAGAATTGGAAATGGAAAGGCATGAGCGAGGCCCAACTAATATAGCGTCAATATGTCGCGAATTTTTGTGAATATTCATCGGAAATATGAATTTATTAGGGTCTATCTCATTCCCCCAATTTATTCAGCTCATCCTCAATTCCTGTCCATTCTTCCATCAACTTCTCAAGTAAATCCTTCTCAGAAGCATAGAACACAAGCAGTTTTCCCGATTTTTCCTTATCGCTATAATCCATAGTTTCAATATCGTTATCCATGGTAGCAATTCGAGCTTCTGCTGCGGCAATGTCTTGCTCCAGTTTCGAAGAGCGATGCTTCAAGCGTTTGCGCTCTTTGTCTATTTCTCGCTTATCACGTATCGATATCGCTGCTTTTTCTTCCACTAAAACGTTTGGCTGTATTTCGGGCTTTTTTGCTTTTCCTGAACTGCGTTCAAACTCAGCAATACTCGCTGCTTTTTTATCCTGTAGGAAATCAAAAATATCACCTCTGTATTCTTTTAAGCCGTTGGTGGTAACTTCAAAAATAACATTCACCAAACCATGCAAAAAATCTCGGTCGTGGGATACTATGATCATCGCTCCGTCGTAATTCTGCAAAGCCTCTTTTAAAACGTCTTTCGAACGCATATCAAGGTGATTCGTAGGCTCATCCAATACTAGTAAATTAACGGGCTTTAAAAGTAGTTTGCAAAGGGCCAATCGAGCTTTTTCTCCACCAGAAAGTACCTTTACCTTTTTATCGATGTCTTCACCACCAAAAAGAAAGGCTCCCAACAATGCTCTAATTCTGGAGCGAATATCACCAACGGCCACTTCATCAACGGTTTCAAATACGGTGCGATCGCCATTTAAACGCTCTGCCTGATCCTGTGCGTAATATCCTATTGTAACGTTATGTCCAGGAATTACTTGTCCTTCGGCTTCTAATTCGCCTAAAAGAATCCTCGTGAAGGTTGTTTTACCTACTCCGTTTTTTCCTACAAGGGCAATTTTATCTTCCCTACCTAAAATGAATTCTACGTTTTGGAAAAGATGCTGCTCAGTAAATTTTTTGCCGACGCCATGTGCTTCAATTGAAATTTTGCCTGAACGTGGGGCAGGAGGGAAGCGAAAATGAATTCCACCATCTTCCATGCCATCCGGCTCAATGGTTTCAAGTTTATCTAGCTTCTTGATCAATGATTGTGCAAAGGAAGCTTTGTTCTTTTTTGCTCTGAATTTATCAATCAGTTTTTGGGTGTCCTGAATATAGCGTTGCTGATTTTTAAATGCTTCAATTTGTCGCTGATATTCCTCCTCCCGCTGCACTACATATTTGCTATAAGAGCACTTGTAATCGTAAACTCTGCCCTTGGAAATTTCAACGGTTCTATCCGTTACACGATCAAGAAAAGTTCTGTCGTGGGATATCAAAACAATCGCTCCTGGATAGTTTTGTAGAAAAGTCTCCAGCCACTCAATCGACTCAATGTCGAGGTGATTGGTAGGCTCATCTAGCAGCATGATGTCAGGATTGCGAAGTAAGATTTTAGCCAGCTCAACTCGCATTTTCCACCCCCCTGAAAACTCACGGAGTTTTCTATGCATATCCGAACTCTGAAATCCCAATCCAGTAAGAATGCGTTCAATTTTCGATTCAATCTGACCGGTTCCAAGCAGCGACAATCGATCATTCAGATCA
>Ga0209284_10000814_pt1 | contig 50328 bp, 53 predicted proteins | sample FRY03_FD_187211 | JGI IMG/M metagenome (GOLD analysis project Ga0209284, IMG submission 187211) | Freshwater microbial communities from Lake Fryxell liftoff mats and glacier meltwater in Antarctica - FRY-03 (SPAdes) (version 2) | ecosystem: Environmental > Aquatic > Freshwater > Ice > Glacier...
CTCACCGTGTGGTGACCCACCCTGACCGCACCCTCCACACACCCGTTGAGCAGGGCCGATCGAATTCTACGAATCCCCCACACAATTCGGCAATTTACTGACAGTTTGCACTGCAGCCGTTCAAGCGTCCAGGTGAAAACTGGTCATCCGGTCGATCAATTGAACCGCTCGCTCTCCAACAGCTGAGAGCGCAGGTACAGCGCCATCACGTCTCGCGGTACGCGGTCGATCACCCCGCGTCGCAACTCGTCGCCGTAGGACAGCGTCGCAATACCGGTCGGGTCGGCTGCATCGTCGGCGTCCGCACGACAGATCACCAGCTCGCCGCCCGATGCTTGGAACCACCAGAACCAGACATCAAGCATGGCGCCGCCCTCGTCGATGACAATGACCCTGCACCCCTTGCGTTCGCTGTGCACCACCTCGAGAACCCGCAACGCTGTCACTCCGAGTTCTCGTGCACGGTGCAACGTGCCGTCAACGTGGGCACGGGCCTTCTCAAGGCGACGGGTCTGCAGGCGGCGGAAGATAATTTGATCTTCTCACCGAGAGGAGACACGCGGCTCGCCGGGCCAGCAGAACAATCAGCTGGGTGCAAGAAGTTCGAGCACGTTCCAGTCGATGTCGGCTGACATGTCGGGGTTGACCGGCTGTACACAGACGTGGTCAGCGCCAGCGTCGTAGTGGGCCTGCACGCCTGCACGCACGCGATCCTCGTCACCCCACACGACCACGGCATCGACGAAACGGTGGGCACGCTGTTCGATCTCGTCGTCGGTGAAGCCGAGTCGGATCCAGTTGTTGCGATAGTTCGGCAGCGCGGCGTAGCGGTCGATCTGCTGGTTGCCAGCCGCACGTGCCACGTCGGCGTCTGTCGTGAGCACCACTTTCTGCTCGACACACAGCAGCGCATCAGGCCCGATGGCTGCACGGGCCATCGCCGTATGCTCCGGTGTCGTCCAGTACGGATGTGCGCCGTCGGCCGCCGTTGCCGACAGTTCGAGCATCTTCGGGCCCAGCGCGGCGAGCAGAACGAGCGGCTCGTCTTCGGGCGCAATACCCCGGTACGGCTGCGTCTTCATTGCTGCGAGGTAGTCCCGCATCTTGGTCAGCGGCTTGGAGTAGTCGAGGCCGCGCAGCCCGGCGACCATCGGGCCGTGACTCACACCCAGGCCGAGCACGAAGCGACCGCCCGTCTGCTCGGCGAGCGTGTTTGCTGCTTGCTTCATCGGCCCAGGGTGACGGTGGAAAATGTTGGCAATGCCGGTGGCGTACTGCAACGTTGTGGTCTGCGAGGCAAGCCACGCCATGTGGGCGAACGGGTCGCGGCCCACGGTGTCGGGGAGCCACAAGGTCGAGTAGCCGAGCGATTCGATACGGCCAGCAGCCTCGGCCGCCTGCCCTGACGACATCCCATCGGTGAAGTACCAGACACCTGTCGTGGACAGTCGGTCGCGTGCGGTGGTGCTCGTAGAAGTGGTCATGCTGAGACCTTACGGAACCACAGCCTCCAACTTCGGGCTGTGGGAAGCTGTTCCCGTGCAGGTGGCTCTCGTACTGTTTCCCGGTGTCTCGATCGACGAGTGCGACGCGTTCACGCTCGCCTTTCGGCAGCTCTCCCTCTCGGGGCTGGCTGATTGTCAACTCGTCGGTGTCGGGGCTGTTCGGGGAGAAGTCGTTGGCATCGGTGGGCGACGCGACGTCGAGCAGACCTTCGCCGAAACCACTCGGCCCGATGTCGTGTTGGTCCCCGGTGGCATCGGAGTCGACCGAACCGCGCATGATGAGGCGTTGCTCGCATGGCTCCGGCACGTCGAGCCGTCGTGCCAATGGATGGCGGCCAGCTCGACGGGGACTGTGGTGGTCGCTGCGGCCGGCTTGTTGGCCGACCGGCCTGCGGCCACGCACTGGCTGGCAGGTGCCAAGCTCGCCGAGTTCGGATCCGCTGCATCACCTGAACGCATCGTCGAAGTCGGCCACGTCGTGACCTGCCATGGCCGCATCTCGGCAATGGACGTTGCGCTCCTGATGATCCTCCGTTTGACGAACCGGACGATCGCCGAGCAGGTGCATATCGATCTGGAGCGGGCACACGAACAGGCGGCGGTAGCCCGGCCCTCCTGGTGGAAGCGCGCTGTTGCACTGATTCGACCTGCCCCACGGGGCCCGGTACGTCCGCGCAACGAACAGCTCGACATATCTGACTGGATCGAGATGGAACTCACCGCCGAGTCGAGCAGCACAACTCCCAATGGATCGCCGTGGGACCGGCCCGAGTCGGCGACCTCGTGAGTGTCTCCGTAGACGGGAATACCCTTGGAGTCGGCGTCGTTGAAGCCTTTGTGCGTACACCGTCCGCATCGGCGGACAATTAATAGCTCGGAGCAACCGTGAAGACCGAACAGCATCCCATCGACATCGGCATTTCCGAAGCTGACCGCATTGCGGTCGCTGACGGGCTCAGCCGAGTACTGGCCGACACGTACACCCTGTATCTCAAGACGCACAACTACCACTGGAACGTCACCGGACCGATGTTCAACACGCTGCATCTGATGTTCGAAGTCCAATACAACGAGCTGTGGCTCGCGGTCGACTTGATCGCCGAACGCATCCGCTCCCTGGGCCGACCCGCACCAGCGACATACACCCAATTTGCTGCACTCACCCGAATCGCCGAACCCGTCGGCATCCCAACAGCTGAAGCAATGCTCCTCGACCTCGTCAACGGCAACGAAGCTGTCACCAAAACAGCCCGGGAGGTCTTCGAGGTTGCCGCCAATGCCAACGATCAGTCCACTGCCGACCTGCTCACCCAACGACTCCAGGTCCATGAGAAAACCGCCTGGATGCTTCGGAGCATGCTTGAGCAATAGCCCGAAATGCGCTGAACGCCAACGGTGATTCATGACCGAGTACAGCTAGAGCTAGAGCCTCCCGATAGCATGCTTTGCCGTAAGCACAGCGGCGATCAGCCTCGGTACAACACGCGATGGGTTCGAGCAGCTCCGGCGGCACTGGGCTGTTGACGCTCCGAAAGCAATTATCTTGCTTGTTCACGGCATCGGCGAACACTGCGGCCGTTACGAACACGTTGGCGAGGCACTCGCTGGCGCCGGCTACGACACGCTGAGTTTCGACCAGCGGGGTTTTGGTAAGTCCGGCGGCCGCCGCGCCTTCGTCAATGATTTCAGCGAGTTCATTGACGACGTCGCCGACCTGGTCGCCGAGCGGCGCGAACTTGGGGTCCCCGTCGTCTTGATGGGCCACTCGCTGGGTGGCTGATCTTGACGACGTATCTGGTGAGCGACTGTCCGCAGCCTGACTTTGCCGTGCTGAGGCGCGTCGTACCGAAGCTGCACGTGAAATCGGACTTCGACGGATCTGTTCTGTCACGCGACCTCGACGTCCAGGAGCGTTACGACAACGACCCGCTTCGTGTCGACGGCTCGGCTGCAGCGCTCGGCCGCCAAATCCTCGACGCAATGAAGGCGACCTCGCCAGCAATCGCGAAGATCACGTTGCCCACCTACGTGCTACACGGCGAGGCTGACACGCTCGTGCCGCCGTCCTGAGTTCTACGCCTGACGACGAACGAGGGCGAGGCCGAAGTCGCCGGCCTCATCGGTAAAGAACTCACCACCTGCGAAACCGATTTCGGCCAGATCAGCGAGCAGCTTGTCCTTCCGGAATTTGGTCGAGACCTCAATGCGCAACTCTTCGCCGGCTTCCAAATCGAGGTCGAGGTCGAGCGCCTCGATGCGAGCGTGCTCGGGTTCGCACGCACGGAGCCGCATATCGATGCGTTCCTCACGACCATCCCAGAACGGCACGTAGTCGAAGTTGCCGACATCGATGTTGCCGTCGAGTTCGCGGTTGATCACATTGAGCGCATTGCGGATGAACGCTTCGGTGACGCCTTGGCTGTCGTTATACGCAGCAACAAGGCGGTCGATCGGCTTCAGCAGGTCGACGCCGAGTATCAGCCAGTCACCCGGTTCGAGCACGTCGGAGAGCGCACCGAGGAAGGCGCGCCGCTCCTCCTGATAGAAGTTGCCGATCGTGCCGCCGAGGAATGCGACCAACCTCGTCCCGCCGCTCGGCAGGCGACGAAGATGCCGATTGAAGTCGCCGACAACGGGTGCCACTTCGAGGTCCGGGTAACGCTCACCGAGCATCTCGGCAGCCTCAATCAAGGTGGCTTCACTCACATCGAGCGGGGCGAACCGGGCAATCGAACCGTGCGCAACGAACGCATCGAGCAGCGTGCGTGTCTTGTCACTGGTGCCTGAACCGAGTTCGATCACCGTGGTGGCGCCCGTGATCTCCGCGATCATTGCGGCGTTGGCCTCGAGGATCGAGCGTTCGGCCTCGGTCTGGTAGTACTCGGGCAGCCGGGTGATCTGGCTGTAGAGCTCGCTGCCTCGATCGTCGTACAGCCAGCGCGGTGGCACCGTTCGCGGATGGCTTCGCAGGGCGCGGAGGAGTTCGGTTTTCGGATCAACTCGACCGTCGATCGATCCGGTGTCGAAGATTGTGGTCTCGGAGGGTTCGTTCATCAGAGATTCCTGACTGCCCGCTGTGGTCTGGCTCATTGGCGATCGGTGGCCAGCCGGACGCCCGATGCGTGCCAGCGAGTGTGGGGGTGGAAGAAGTTGCGGTAGGCCGACCTGGTGTGGCCTGGCGGCGTGAACACACACGCTCCGCGCAGTACCTGCTGGCCGGACATGAACTTGCCGTTGTACTCCCCAATCGCACCGTCGGCGATCGAGAAGCCAGGGTAGGGCTGGTACGCCGACGACGTCCATTCCCAGCAGTCACCGAAGAGTTGGCGGAGGCCACCTGTAGCCGGCCCTGCGGCTGCCGGGTGAAAGGTGAAGTCGTCGCGTTGCTCATCGAGAACGTTTCCGACGACCTCATAATCAGCAGCAGCGGCTTCCCATTCGAATTCCGTCGGCAAGCGAGCGCCTGACCACGTGGCGAATGCGTCGGCTTCGTAGTGCGAGACATGAACGACCGGTTCGTGCCGATCGACAGACCGCAGACCGGTCAGTGTGTGGACCCACCAGGCGTCGGGCTGATCCGGGTCGGGCCGCCAATATTCGGGAGCCGTCCACTCTTCGGATTGTGCGCGATACCAGCCGTCAGACTTCCACAGCTCGGGTCGCTGGTAGCCGCCATCGGAGATGAAGTCGATCCACTCCCCTGCTGTTACGAGCCGGTCAGCCAGGGCGTACGGGTACAGCAGCACCTGATGGCTTGGGCCTTCGCTATCGAACGAGAAGTCGCCGGTCGCGTGGTCGACGCCGATGTCGGCGAGGCCGCCGGCGAACTCAACCCAGTTGCTGGGACCAGGGTCGGCAGCAGGCGCATGCGGACGCTCGGCGTAGGCCGGACCGATGGCCGGATTCATTGAGAGGACGTGCTTGATGTCCATCAGCAGGAGTTCTTGATGCTGCTCTTCGTGATGTGTGCCAAGCTCGACGACCTCAGCGATTGCCGGGTCGAGGCCACCGGCGATCAACTCGAGCATTTCCTTGTCGACATGGTTGCGATAGTCGGCGATCTCGGCAACGGAGGGACGGGTGACGAGGCCACGTTGCGGTCGTGGATGCCGTGCGCCCACCGCCTCGTAGTAGCTGTTGTAAAGAAAGCGGTACTCGGGCCGATCCCACACCCGGCCACTCGTGCCGTCGGCGTGCAGCGCGAACTCGGCAAAGAACCAAGTGGTGTGGGCACGATGCCACTTCGTCGGGCTGGTGTCAGGCATCGACTGGACGACCTGATCTTCAGCCGAAAGCGGAGCCGCCAGCCGTTCGGTGCGCGCCCGGACCTGAGCGAATCGGTCGGCGAGTGCGTCGACGGTCATTGCCATGTATGTACCTAACCGCAAACGACTCGCGATTAGTCCGCCGACCGGGTGAACGAAGAGTGAAATTCCCCGACGGCGAGCGAGTTCGTCGGCCGCACTAGCTTCGGCCCATGGACATCGGCGTCACCATCTTCCCGACCGACCAGACGATCAACCCCGTCGAACTGGCCAAAGAGGCCGAGGCCCATGGCTTCGAGTCGCTCTGGTTCCCCGAGCACTCGCACATTCCGACCAGTCGGGCGACACCTTGGGGTGGCCGCGAGGGTGCTCCCCCGCTGCCCGAGTTCTACTGGCGTACACACGACCCGTTCGTGACCCTTGGCGCGTGCGCATCGGTCACCAGCACCATCAAACTCGGCACCGGCATCTGCCTGGTTGCGCAGCGCGATCCGATCCATACGGCCAAGGAAGTGGCCAGCGTCGACTCGCTGTCTGATGGGCGGATGCTGTTCGGCGTCGGGTACGGCTGGAACAAGGAAGAGATGGCGCAGCACGGCACGGCCTATGGCGAGCGCCGTGAATTGTTGCGCGAGAACATCTTGGCAATGAAGGCGCTGTGGACGCAGGACGAAGCATCGTTCGACGGCGACAAGGTGCAGATCGAATCGAGCTGGGCATGGCCGAAGCCGACGCAGAAGCCAGGTCCACCCGTCATCCTCGGAGGCGCCGCTGGGCCGAAAACTGCTGCCCACATTGCTGAGTTCTGCGACGGCTGGATGCCGATCGGCGGCCGTCACAGCATCGACGGTTGGGACAACGTCGTCAAGGCATGTGAGGACATCGGGCGCGACCCTGCCGAGATCGAGCTCGGGATGTTCGGCGTGCCCGACAGCGAAGAAAAGCTCACCGCACTGGCCGAGCAGGGCCTCAAGCGTGCAGTGTTCGTGCTGTCGCAGGGCCCGCGTGACGACGTGATGGCCGACCTCGAACGGTTCGCCCCGTTTGTTGACGCCATGCGCGACGCCTGACCGCCTGGTGCCGACCGCGTCACGCTCCGGTCAGACCAAAGTGTGACGGTTCGTCAGTTCGTGCGGGCCTGCAGGAGGTCGAGTGTGCGTGTCGGGCCGTCGCTGTCGGGGATGACCACGGCGGTGAAGTCGGTGGCGCCTGCGGCCGCAATTGCATCGAGGCCGGCATTGACCGTTGCTTCGTCACCGATCAGCGAGATCTCTTCGACGCCGTGCACGCCTTCGATGTCGAGCATGGCCCTGTACGACGGCAGCTCGGCGTAACCGGCGAGCATCTGACCGACGAAATCGCGCGTTGGCTGCGGATTGTCGGTCACGCAGACCGGAAGGCTGCACACGACACGAGGCGCAGGGCGACCCACGCTGTCGGCGGCGTCGTTGATGACCGGGACGATCTGTGCTTCGAGCGTCTTCGGGCCGACGCACCAAAGGATTGTTCCGTCGGTCCGCTTGCCCGCGATCTTGAGCATTTGCTCGCCAAGCGCAGCGATCATCACTTTGGGCGGAGTGTCGGTCATCAAGGCTGCCTGCTGGTTGAGCGACCAGACCTCACCCTTGAGTGAGGCGGTTCCGGTGTTCAGTAACGAGTCGAGGATCGCGAGGTACTCGGACATGTGCTTGACCGGGCGTTCCCAGGCCATTCCCCATCGGTCCTCCACTGTCGGCTGGTGAGCGAGCCCAACACCAAGCACAAGACGGCCTTTCGACGCGGCCTGGGCAGTGAGCGCCCCGGCAGCCATCACTTCGGGGTGACGCGTCCAGGTCGGCACGACGGCCGTGCCGAGTTCGATTTCCGACGTCGTTCGCCCAGCGATACCGAGCATTGCGATCGAGTCGGCGAGCGCTGTCTGCGCGAGCCAGTAGCTGGCGTAACCATCAGATTCGCTCTGTTCAATGTCAGCCACAATCGAGTCGAGGTCGGGTGCTGCGAGTCGGCCGGAGCCGTTGATGCCGATTTTCATGGAGCGGACCCTACGGCAAGTGTCAGACTGCGCTGATGACCGGGACCACTGACGCCGCAGTCACAAACGGAAGCTGCATGTGCCGCGAGATCCGATTCCAGGTCACGGGTCCGATTCGCAACGTGTTGCAATGCCACTGCGTGCGCTGTCGTAAATTCACCGGCAACTTCACGGCAACATCCGGTGCGCCGTCCAGCTCCATCAGCTTCGAGTCCAATACGACGCTGAAATGGTTTCATCCGGCCGACGACGCGAACGTGATGTACGGATTCTGTGCGACGTGCGGCTCATCGATGTTCTGGCGGCTCTTGGACGCCGTCGATGGGCATTGGTCGATCCATGCCGGAGCGTTCGATGATGCTGTCGGGCTGTCGACCGAGGCGATCTGGTACGCCGATCACGCTGCCGAGTACACCGCACTCGATCCGGCGCCACCGCACATCAACGCCGCTGACCTCTGACCGCCGATCGAATCCAAGGAGCCAACTACTGTCGGCTGCATGACCTGGGAACTGGTGATCGACGGCATCGACTTCGGCGAAGGACCGCGTTGGCATGACGGAAAGTTCTGGTTCAGCGACTTCTTCCAGCAAACGATTTCCACGGTCGGCGCCGACGGAGTTCGGAAGGTGGAGGTCGAATACGACGGCCGCCCATCGGGGCTCGACTGGTTGCCTGACGGGCGATTGGTGTTCGTGTCGATGGCTGACCGCAAGCTGATGCGCGTCGAACCGGATGGTTCCATCGTCGAGCACGCCGACCTCGGCGGTGTGGCCAACGGCCATTGCAACGACATGGTTATGGACGCTGCAGGCAACGCGTACGTCGGCAACTTCGGCTTCGACATGGAGGCTGGCGACGAGTTCGCCATGGCCTCGCTGGCGCTCGTGCGAGCCGACGGCTCCATCGAGATCGCCGCCACCGATCTCATGTTCCCGAACGGCTCGGTCATTGTCGATAACGGGAGGACGCTCATCGTCGGCGAGTCATTCGGTGGGCAGTACACGGCCTGGGACATCAACGATGACGCCACGTTGACCAACCGGCGTATCTGGGCAAAAATCGAGGGCACTGCACCCGACGGGTGCACAGTCGATGCCGAGGGCGGCATCTGGTACTCCGATGCACTTGGCAAACAAGTCGTGCGAGTCCTCGACGGCGGCGAGGTCACGCATCAGCTGGCAACCGAGGCCAACACGTACGCCTGCATGCTGGGCGGCGCCGACGGCAACCAGTTGTTCGCTCTCACCTGCGAAGACTCACACCCGTCCAAAGCAACGGGCACCGCCACCGGCAAGCTCTGGGTCACCACCGTCGACGTCAGTCGTAACACCACCGACCGCCCCTAACTGTCACACTCCGGTCACACCAAAGCGTGACCAAAGCGTGACCAAAGCGTGACGAAAGCGTGACGGCTTTGCGTCCATGATCGAGATGGTGGCTCGGCGCTGTGACAGCTCATCTTCATGATGGCTGCATGAGCAGCAAGCGAGCGAGATACCTCGACGAGACCACCTGGCACCACGTCTACAACCGTGGAGCCGATGGGCAAGACATCTTCAGTCTCGATGGCGACCAGTCATTGTTCGAGAACTTGATCGGCGAAACCGTCACGGTGTGCGACGTGGAGGTCCACGCCTACGCCTTGATGAGTAACCACTTTCACTTCCTGATTCGTGACCCCAACGGAGAGCTGTCGGGGTTCATCCAGTACCTCGCCGGCCAATACGCAGCCGCTTACAACATCCGGACTCGGCGGCACGGTCCTCTGTTCGAGGGGCGATTTTGCTCTGTGCCAATTCTCGACGAGCGTCACCTCATCATCGAGGCGCGCTACGTAGAGCGCAACCCACTGGCGTTCGTCGCTCCATCGTTGTTGGCCGCGTATGCCCATTCCAGCCTTAGCGTCTACATCGGCAAGCGGCAAGGCCCGGCCTGGCTGACGACCGACGAGATCTCGCCGCGAGTGAGCGGAGTCGACTACCTCGACTTCGTTCTCGCCGATCACACCAGCGATACCGACCCAGTCTTTCAGCGCCTCCACACCCGCGTCCATCAAGCAATCCGCCGGGCGAGCTGATGTCACACTTTGGTCTGACCGGAGCGTGACAAATCCACCGACCGCCGCCTTGAACTGGACGCTTTACAGGACTGCCACGCCGTCCATTTCGCCGAGCGGCTCGTTGATCAGCTCGATGCGTTCACCGTCGGGGCCGCAACAGTAGAGCGAGCTGCCACCGACGATGAAGGTCTCGACACCGGCAGCTTCGAGCTTGCCCTTCAATCGATCCCAGTTGTCCGGCGGCACTGAGATGGCGAGGTGGTGGTGCCCGCCGAGCACCTCGGCGTAGTCCTTGAGTCCGAGTCCCGGGAAGTCGAAGAAGGCCAGGGCGTTGCTGTGGCCGATGTCGAAGAAGAAGTGGGTCGATCCCGCGTAGTCACGGTTCTCGAAGAGTTCGGTCAGCGGGAACTCCAGGAGCCCCTGGTAAAAGTCGATCGTCCGTTCGACGCTGCTGGAGATGAGCGCCTGATGATGCACGCCGCGGGCTGACGACGCCGGCCGATCGGCTGCTGGGAGGAGGTGCTTCTGACGCATCGCGGCCCACTCGTCGACACGGTCGGGATGGTCACCGTCATGCGTCGACCCAAAGTGCGGTGATTCAGTTGCCATCGCAACAGTCTTCCCCGCCAACGTGCGCTTTGCACGCCGGAGGTCTGAGCAGTTCAGTACATCGAGCCGCTGGATCCGCCTACGTCGTTCCCGCGAGCGCGGTCGAGTTCGGCATCCATCCCCAGCTTCATGGCCTGAAGATCACCGGTGACGGTGACCATCCGGTAGCCGCGCTCAAGCCGATCGGGAGTCAGCGCACCGGTTGCATGAATGCCGGCGACGATCCCGCGTGCGTTGCAGCCTGCAGCGATCGTGTCGAGCGCTTCGAGGAACTCAGGGGCCTCGTCGTGGTTTCCCGGGCCGAGGCCGAGTGTGATCGAGAGGTCAGACGGACCGACGTAGACCGCGTCGATACCGGGCACCGCAAGGATGTCGTCGAGGTTGCCGACCGCTTCGATCGTCTCGATCATCGGGATACACGCAACGTTGTCTTTGGCCCACTCGAAGTACGGCCGATCGGTTCGCGGACCCACGAGAGTCGGGCCGCTACTGCGGGCGCCTTCGGGCGCGTACCTGCACGCACGAACAGCAGCTTCGGCTTCGGCAACGGTGTTGATCATTGGGATGATGACGCCCTGCGCGCCGGCATCGAGCATCTTGCCGATGATCCCCGGCTCGTTCCACGGCACTCGCACGATCGGCCGCCCGCCGCCGAGCAAGACTGCCTGAATCATCGAGACGCAGTCGGAATACTCGACAGCGCCGTGCTGTGTGTCGATGCAGACGTAGTCGAAGCCCGCTCGCGCTACGGCCTCGGCCGTCACACTGCTGGGCACCGACACCCAGCCTCCGAGCGTCGTTCCACCATCGTTCCAGATCTGTCGAAGTGTCTCCATGGCAAGAGTCTCGCGCCTCCCGGCGCTCAGGTCACGACGCTGGCCGGGCGGCCATCGAGCACCGCGATGGCATTGTCGATCGCGTGCTCAAACAGCCGCCGCCTGCCAACCGCAGTCGAGGACGCAATATGCGGTGTGATGATCACGTTCGGACGCGTGAGTAGCGGGTGCCCGATCGGCAACGGCTCGGGCTCAGTGACGTCGAGCGCAGCACCGGCAACATGTGCGCTGTCGATGGCAGCCACAAGCGCGTCCTGGTCGATGAGCGGGCCGCGTGCGCAATTGACCAAATAGACGCCGCGGCGCATCGACGCGATCGATTCGGCATTGATCATGTGCCGGGTTGCCGGGAGTGACGGGGCATGCAACGAGATCACATGGGATGTCGCAAACAGTTCGTCGAGCCCGACGAGTTCGACGCCGTCGACCGGACTCTGCTCCAGGCCTGGGTCGTTTGCAATCACACGCATACCGAGGCCGAGTGCGGCGCGGGCCACCCGCACCCCGATCCGGCCGAGACCAACGAGGCCGAGCGTCGACCCGTCGAGTTCGAGTGACGTCGCCACCGGTGGGCCACCCAACCCCTCTGAAGATCGCAGCTGCTGGATCGGCAGCTCCTTGGTGACGGCGAGCAACAACATCATTGCGTGCTCAGCCGTCGACACTGTCGGCGAATCAGGCCCGTTGCACACGACGACCCCAGCTACTCGAGCGGCATCGAGGTCGACGTTGTCGTAACCAATACCCATGCGCGAGATCACTCGAAGGTCGGGGAACCTCGCGAACCGCTCGGCATCCCAGTGGTGGCCGATGCCGATCACCGACGCAACTTGGCCGACCAACTCCGCATCGGAGTGCCCGACGAGATGGGCGCGACCTTCGACGTAGGCGACGTCAAGTTCGAGAATCGGTCGGTCGAGATGAAGCGTGTGGATCGCTGGCATACCGGCCAGGTTGCCAGGCCCGGCCCGTCGACCAATCAGCCGGCGAGTCAGACAACGGTTGAGCCGACTGGTCGGGCGCGTCAGATTTCGTATTGGATTGCGTTGCGCAAGCTCACCTTGCCGGCGATGAACTCTTGCACGAGGGCAACGTGGTCGGGGTGGTCGCGGTAGGCGGCGAAGTTGTCAGCGGATGCGAAGTCGGCCACAACGACATAGTCGCTGTTGCCGTCAGCGGTGCCGACGTTCGGGCCGTAGACATACGACTCGATGACGTCGACCTTGCCGGGCAGCGCGTCGAAAGCAGCAGTCGTCGCCGCGACATGGGCATCATCGATGCCATCGGCCCAGGCAAACATCACAACGTGGCGAAACATGGGACTATCATGCCTGATCCGTTCACCGTCGCGGCGCACGGTTCGACTGGCCGCTGACCCGTCAGAGGGTGTCGAGGTGGGCGAGCAGGCCATCAAGCGCGATGACGTAGCTGTACTTGCCGAAACCTCCAACGACACCGAGACACACAGCGCTGAGCATCGAGGTGTGGCGAAACTCTTCGCGGGCGTGCACATTCGACAGGTGCGTCTCGACTACCGGCAGTTCGCAAGCCGAAATGGCGTCCCGCAGTGCAATGCTCGTATGGGTGTAGGCCCCTGGGTTGAACACGACGCCGTCGGCCCAGGTGCGTGCATCGTGCAGCGCGTCGATCAGGTCGCCTTCGCTGTTCCACTGCGCGTCGCGGAGTTCGACATCGCGACCGGCAACACCAGCACGCAGCTCAGCAAGGATGTCGTCGAGCGTGTCGGCGCCATACACGTCAGGCTCGCGCGTGCCGAGCAGGTTTAAGTTCGGTCCGTTGAGGACGAGGATCTGGCGCGCCATGACACAGACACTACGTGCCGCCGTACTGCCGCTGGCGGACGGGTTCTCAGGTACGCGCCGACTCGGTGTGGCCATCCACGGTCAGCGCCTGACCGCTGATGCGCGCGCCGGCCGGCGAGCAGACGAACCGGACCATCGCCGCGATGTCTTGTGGATCGACAAACGTTTGCAGCGACACGGCCTTGGTGAACCCGGCCCGGATGTCAGCAGCCGATCGACCGCTCGCCGCTGCTTCGAGATCGACGACACGATCCATGCGTTCGTTGTTCACTGAACCTGGGCAAATAGCGTTGACACGAATGCCGAACTCGCCGAGTTCCATCGCCATCGTCTTCGTCAAGCCAATGACCGCCCACTTCGATGCTGCGTAAGGCGCTCGATACGGAAACCCGAACAACCCCGCTGTCGACGACAAGTTGACGATCGAACCGCTGCGCTGCTCAATGAGGTGCGGGATCACACGCCGACTGGTGAGGAACATGCCGGTGACGTTGACATCGAGCGTCTGACGCCAGGCATCGAGATCGAGGTCTTCAAGGCGCCCACCCGGCCCAGCGATTCCGGCGTTGTTGACCAGTACATCAACACCACCCAGCACCTCGACTGCCTCGTCGATGAAGGCGTCCACCGCAGCCTCGTCGGAGACGTCAGCAACCGCTGCACCGATACCCGGCTGCTCAGCGCGCATCGCTGCCACCGCATCGGAAGAGATGTCGCAGACGAACACCGATGCGCCGTCATCGGCAAACTCCTCGGCAATCGCACGTCCAATGCCGGCAGCTCCTGCCGTCACAATCACCCGCAGCCCGCTGACACCTGCATCCATCTTGCGAACTCTAGTTCTTCGTGTCCAGAGGCTGGGACGGCGGACAGAGCCCATTCTCAGATATTGGGTATCATTCTCACTGCATGGTGGCGACGAGCGAACTTGAACGAGCGGTCAACGATCGGCTGGCCGAACACGATCTGCGCTACACCGCTGGCCGGCGGGCGATCGTCGAAGGGCTCAAGGCTGCTGATGGGCCGGTCACGCTCCCCGAACTGCTCGACTCCTCGCCCGATCTGGCCCAAAGCTCCGCCTACCGGAACCTGAGCTTGCTCGAAGAGGCTGGCGTCGTCCGACGGCTCGTTCACGGCGGCGAACACGCTCACTTCGAGCTCGCGGAATCACTCACGGAACACCATCACCACTTGATTTGCGAATCATGTGGGCTCGTCCGTGACGTCGTCCTTGAGGCCGAGCTGGAACGCACGCTCGACAAAACATTCGACACACTCGCCGAGGCCGAAGGCTTCGTCACGACACATCACACCGTCGACCTGTACGGCCTCTGCAGCAACTGTCGCTGAGCCGGTCACACTGTGCCTGGCACAGTGTGACCGTTAGTGGTCGTGGTGGTGATGTTCGTGGTCTTCGTGGTGGACGCCGTCGTCGATAGCCACGACTTCGTCGCCGAGCTGGAGTACCCGTCCACCGTAAGCCGCAACCAGGTGTTCGGGCGTCAGCGCCTCGGCTGGTGGACCTGACGAGACAACTCGCCCTTTGACCAGCACCACGTGATCGGCGCGGGCTGCTTCGTCGAGGTCATGTGTTGCCACAACAACCGCCCGGCCGGCGGCGCGCTCTTCCTCGATGATCTGGCGAATCTGACCGATCGACACGATGTCCAAGCCTGCGACCGGCTCGTCGAGCAACAGGATGTCCGCTTCTTGGGCAAGCCCCTGCGCAACGAACACCCGCTGCCGTTGACCACCAGACATCTCGGCGAGGTGACGCTTGGCCAGATCGGCGATATCGAGCCGTTCCATGGCCCGATCGATCGCTGCTCGATCTTCAGCACGAAGCCTGCCGAACGGGCCGCGCTGCGCTGCACGACCCAGCGCAACGACCTCGCGAGCTGTCACCAGCAGGTGCTCGGAGGCATGTTGTGTCTGCAAAACATACGCTACGTCGCCGCCTGCATCGATGTCACCCGTGAACGGCAAGACGTGGGCGATCGCGTGGAGCAACGTCGACTTGCCGGAGCCGTTGGGCCCGACCAACGCCGTGACACCGCAGGGGATCTCCAGGTGGTCAACACGCAGCACTTCCCGGCCACCGCGGCTCACTCGGATGTTGTCGACAGTGATCACCGGCGCAGGACCACTCACTCGACCAGCGCCAGAATCTGGCGTGTTCGAAGGTGGTGTATTAAGAATCATTCCCATATCATAGCGTTATGAGAAAGATTATCATTCCCATTTTGGCTCTCGCTACGGCGTTCAGCGCGTGCGGCTCTGAAAGCGCCCCCGAACAGGCGGAACTCCCCTCGGTCGTCGTCACCACGAGCATCGCCGGCGACATGGTCACCGCTGCGCTCGGCGACCTCGTCGGCTCCGAATTGACCGTCGACGTCATCACGCCTGTTGGCGCAGATGCACACGAGTTCGCTCCGTCAGCCAAGCAGGCCGAGACAATGGAAAACGCAGACCTGCTCGTCGTCAACGGCCTCGGCTACGAAGAAGGCATGACCGACCTGATTGCCAACGCCATGGAAGCCGGTACTGTCGTCTTCGTTCTCGGCGGAGCGCTCGAGCCGGCCGAGGGCGTCGACCCACACGTCTGGCTCGACCCGGTGCTGATGTCAGAGGTATTCGCCAAGTTCCCTGAAGCCGTTGCCCGTACAACCGGGGTTCCGATCGCGAACGTCAGCAGGCGCACCTCCGCCTACGTCGCCGAACTCGTCGAACTCGATGCGACAATCACTGCTTCATTCGCTGCGCTCCCCGACCTCCAGCGCAACTTGGTGACAAGCCACGACGCGCTCAGCCGCTTCGCTGATCGTTACGGATTTACCATCGTCGACACGATCATCCCATCGGTGAGCACGAGCGCAGATGCATCAGCTGCCGACCTTGACGGAGTCCTCGAGGCGATTCGCACCAACGACGTCGGAGCGATTTTTTCGGCTCTCCTGTCGGTTGTGTGGGTCATGCGGCGATGGTTCGGCCGGGGAGGTCGGGTCGGTGGCCGCCGAGTGAGAGCATCGCGAGGGCAATCAGTGCTTCGGGCGATTTGAAGCCGTAGGCGATTCGGGTGATGACGCGGATCTTGGTGTTCGTTGATTCGATGAGCGCGTTCGATAGCCGGTGTTCGAGTGCTGCGTCGATCTCGGCGCGGTGTCTTCGGATCTTGCGACCGAGTTTCACGAAGGCCGGGATCCGGCAGCGTTGCGCCCATGCCAGCCACCGGTCGAGGGCTTGCTTGCCGGCGTCGCCCTTGATCTGGAACACGAACCTGAGCCCCTCCTTGAGCAAGTACCCGCGGTGCAAACGAGGATCGGTCTTGGCGACCCAGGCCAGCTTGGCCTGTTGATGGACGGTGAGGTTCTCCGGGTTCTTCCACAGGGCGTAACGCGCCCCTTTGAGACTCTGGGCACGTTCGGTCGCAGGTCGCGGCGGGGCGTCGCCAGCCGGGCGACCACGCTTGGGTTTGGGCTCCGTGCGGGCATCTCGGCGCGCCTCGTTCCATGCCTGTCGGCGCAGCTCGTCGAGCGCGTTGGTCGCCCACGCGACCACATGAAACGGATCGGCACACCGCACGGCTTGGGGACAGTGCTCGATGATCGACTTCGCGATCCACGGCGCAGCATCAGCAGATGTATGGGTGATCTCAGCACACCGTTCCGACCCCAACAGGACGAAGAACTTGTCGAGCGTTGCTTTGTCACGACCGACCGCAGCCCACAACAGATTCCCGGTGTCGTGATCGACCACGATTGTCAGATACTTGTGACCGCGCTTGTAGGAGATCTCATCGATCCCGATCCGACGCAAACCTGCGAAACGATCCACCTGCGAATCGATCTCAGCCTGGAGGCGGGTAACGACTCCACCCACCGTGCGCCACCCGACCCGCATCAACTCACACACCGCTGACTTTGACGTCGCCGTCGCGAGCCAACCCAACCGTGTCCTCGAAGTCGCGAGTGAACCACGAACCATGCCGCGCCCACGGCACCCGAGCCGCGACGACACCATGATCACGACACGTCACCCGGTGCATCTCGGCTTCCAAGAACACTCGGATCGTCCCAAGATCCAGACCCCGCCACCGGCGCGGCCCCTCAACCGAGCGTCCCCGGTCATAGCCCGGTGAGCACCGACCACACACCCCGCACCGCGATCGGGCGTTACGCCGCTGACGCACCGTCGCGATGATCTCGTCAGCATCAGGATCGAACTCGACCACCTCGATCACCACCGATCTCCCGAATGCTGCCAACCCCAGCACATGACGCCATAGTTTCTTCACAGAAGCCGCTCCTTGCTCGTTCCGGACTCAACACCCAGGAACGTAGACGGGGAGCGGCTTCACGGACTACACCCCTGTCATTTCAACCCACACAACCGACACAAGAGCCATTTTTTCTGAGACAACGGAATCAGATGCACTAGCGCAGGCGATTTCCGACGAACTCGGGCGCGACGTACCGGTCGTCGAACTGTTCACCGAAAGCCTCGGTGAACCGGGCACTGGCGCCGACACGTACATTGGCATGATGTCGACAAACGCCCAACTGATCGCTGACGCACTCAGTTGATGATTGCGGCAATCTCTGACGTTGTTCTCGATGCGTTCCAGTCACAGATCTCGCAACGCGCACTCATTGGCGGGCTCCTCGCTGCCACGACCACGGCCCTCGTCGGCACGTGGGTCGTGGTGCGCGGCCTTGCATTCTTCGGCGATGCGCTTGCACACGGCGTACTTCCCGGCATCGCGCTCGCCGCGATCTGGGGTTTTGACCTGACGCTCGGCGCGCTCGTCAGCGCACTCGTGATGGTCGGCGGCGTCAACCTGGTCAACCGCACCACCCGGCTCTCCGACGACACTGGCATCGGCTTGCTCTTTGTCGGAATGCTCGCACTCGGCGTGGTGATTCTCAGCCGTGAGGCCACCTTCTCCGGCGACCTCACCGGCTTCCTCTTCGGCGACGTGCTCGGTGTTCGGAGCGACGAGATCCGCCTCGGCATCGTCGCCCTCGCCATCACGGCGGTCGGGCTCGTCGTGGGACACCGTTCGTTTCTTGCGCTCGCAGTCAACCGCGACAAGGCAGAGACACTCGGGCTTCGGCCGGGCTTGGCGCACGCCGCGCTGCTCACGTTGCTCGCTGTGTCAGTCGTGTCCAGTTTCCGCGTCGTCGGGACCCTGCTTGTGTTCGGCTTCCTCGTCGCTCCCCCGGCCTCGGCAATCCTGATCGTCAGGCGCATTCCGGTGGCAATGGCGGTTGCTGTGCTCTTCGGGTGGTCGTCGGTGGTGCTCGGCCTGATCGTCAGCTACCACCACGACACCGCAGCATCAGCGACCATCGCCGGCCTTGCAGTTGCTCAGTTCTTCGTCGTGCTTGTCGTTACCGAGACACAGCACTGGCTCCAGCGACGCAACGCCGCTGCGCTGGCCTGATCAGCACCGTCTCGTCAGCACTCGGGAACACGTACCGACACGTTGACCGCAAGGCCAGCCTGGCTCGTCTCTTTGTAGCGATCGGACATGTCCTCAGCGGTCTCGCGCAGGGTCTTGATCACTTCGGCGAGCGACACACGAGCGTCTGCCGGATTACTCGCCACCGCCAGTTCAGCGGCATTGATTGCCTTGACCGCACCCATCGTGTTGCGCTCGATGCACGGCACCTGGACAAGGCCGCCGACCGGGTCGCACGTCAAACCGAGGTGATGTTCCATGGCGATCTCGGCTGCCATCAGGGCCTGCTCGACCGTGCCACCGAGTGCTTCAGCCAGCGCCGCCGCGGCCATTGCACTCGACACCCCGACTTCAGCCTGGCAGCCGCCCATCGCTGCCGAAATCGTGGCGCCCTTCTTAAAGAGTGTGCCGATCTCACCGGCGACGAGCAGGAAATCAATGATCCCCGACTCAGTAACCGGTTGCTCTGAGAAGCACACGTGGTAGAGCAGCACGGCCGGGATGACGCCAGCAGCACCGTTGGTCGGAGCCGTCACAACTCGACCGAGGTCAGCGTTCTCTTCGTTCACTGCCATGGCGAACGTGCTGACCCACTGCAAGATTTCGGCGAAGCGGAAATCGCGACTCTGAATCATCTCGACCCACTCACCTGCTGTCGGCGCATCGTCGCCGCCGAGCAGTCGTCGGGTGAGCGGCGCAGCGCGACGTCGAACGTCGAGCCCACCCGGCAACACGCCGTCGGTGTGGCAGCCGCGATAGATACCTTCGAGCATCACTGCCCAGATGTCGCGAAGCCCTGTGCGGATTTCGTCGACCGACCTCCACTCCTGTTCGTTGGTCCACACGACATCAGCGATCCTGCAACCGCGAGTGGTGCAGTGGCCGAGCAGGTCATCGGGACTCTGCGCCGGATGCGGGAGTGCAACGAAGTTCTTGGCGCCCGGGATCTCGTCAGCTCCGACCACGAACCCGCCACCGACTGAGTAGTACGACGCCGACCGCGCTTCGCCAGCGATGGTGGCTTCGCAGGTCATGCCGTTCGCGTGGCCCGGCAACCGGGCGTCGATGTGGAAGACGATGTCGTTCGCCATCTCGAATCGCGCGGTGTGGCCAGGAACCAGCTCGACCGTTCCCGCTCGGGCCAGACCGTGGACGTGCTCGGCGATCGCCTTCACGTCGACCGTTTCTGGCTCGTGGCCCAGCAGCGCGAGCGCAATCGCCTGGTCGGTGGCGTGACCTTTGCCAGTGAGGGCCAACGACCCGTAGAGGTGGACGCGGATGTGCTCGACATCGCGCAACTCAAGCGACTCATCAGCCAATTCCTCAGCGAGTTCGCCGAGCCACCGCTGGACCGCGCGCCACGGGCCGAGGGTGTGCGAGCTCGACGGGCCGACACCAATCTTGAGCATGTCGAAGACGCTGAGCGACTCGATGGCGGGATCTCGCTGCACAGTGTCCATGACGGCGCGGATTGTACTTGCTGGCAGTCAAGGCGATGGCGACAACCAGGGCCAGCTGAGCCTGATCCATCAAACACTTGTACTCTGCAACTATGTCGGCAGATCTAGTGATTGACAAAGATGCGTTGCGCTCCAAGTACATCGAAGAGCGCGACAAGCGGCTGCGGAGTGACGGCAACGAACAGTACGTCGAGTTGACGGGCCAGTTCGCCAGGTACCTCGAAGATCCGTACGTCAAACCCGTCGAGCGGGAACCGCTGCACGACGAGGTCACCTTCGCCTTCATCGGGGGCGGTTTCGCCGGACTCCTCGCCGGCGCCAAGATGCGCCAGGCCGGCATCGACGACATCCGCATCATCGAAAAGGGCGGCGACTTCGGCGGCACCTGGTATTGGAATCGGTACCCCGGTGCCCAGTGCGACACCGCATCGTTCGTCTACATGCCGCTCCTCGAAGAGACCGGCCATATGCCGAGCGAAAAATACTGCAAGGGCCCCGAGATACTCGACCACTGCCGTCGGATCGGCGAGCACTTTGACCTGTACGAGAAGGCGGTCTTTTCTACCGAGGTCACCTCGGTTGTTTGGGATGAAACGGCCAGCCAATGGATCATCAAGACGAACCGGGGCGACGAGATGCGCGCCAAGTTCATTGCCATGGGCACCGGCCCGCTGCACCGTCCGAAGCTCCCCGGAATCCCCGGGATCAACACGTTTGGTGGGCACACCTTCCACACGAGCCGCTGGGATTATGAGTACACGGGCGGCAACCCCGCGGGCGCTCCGCTCGATGGTCTTGCCGACAAGCGCGTCGGCATCATCGGGACGGGCGCCACGTCGGTGCAGTGCATCCCGCACCTCGCCCGCGCCGCGAAGGAACTGTTCGTCTTCCAGCGAACTCCGTCGTCGATCGACGTCCGCAACAACCACTCGATCGACCCCGCCTGGTTCGACACCCTCGAGCCCGGCTGGCAGCAGCGGTGGCTGGTCAACTTCACCACTCTGCAGACAGGCGGCTTCGTCGACGAAGACTTGGTCAAAGACGGGTGGACCGACATCAGCAAACGCATCCGCGACAAGCTGTTCTCCGCTGATCCTCCGGAGTTCACACCAGCGGCGATGGAGCGGGCTTACCACGACAGCGACGACGAAAAGATGACCGAAGTTCGCGCCCGCGTCGACCAGGTCGTCAACGACGAAATCACCGCCGAGAAGTTAAAGCCCTGGTATCGCCAATTGTGCAAGCGGCCCTGCTTCCACGACGAGTACCTCCTTGCGTACAACGAGCCAGGTACCCACCTGATCGATACCGACGGCAAGGGCGTCGAACGCATCGACGAGACCGGCCTCTGGGTCAACGGCGAGCATTACGAACTCGACTGTTTGATCTATGCGTCGGGTTTCGAAGTCGGCACCGAGTACGCCCGCCGTTCAGGCTTCGAGACTGTCGGCCGCGACGGCCTCACGCTCAGCGAGTACTGGTCCGACGGCATGTCGTCGCTCCACGGCATCCACATGCAGGGTTTTCCCAACCTCTTCATGGTGCAGCCAACGCATGGCGCCAACCTGATTTCGAACATCCCCCACAACCTCATCGAGCGCGGCAACACGATTGCCGCGATCGTCAAGCACGCCGTTGACATCGATGCCGGCCAGGTGGAAGTCACTCCCGAAGCCGAAGCGGCTTGGATGGAGCGGCTGATTAATGGCGGCCGGCAGTTTGCTGGCAATCCTGACTGCACCCCTGGCTATTACAACAACGAAGGCCAAGAGGCAGGGCCCGGCGACATGGTCAACCGGCTCGGTTTCCCCGAGGGCCCGACTGCCTATTTCGAGTACATCGCCGATTGGCGCTCGTCGGGCGAGTTCGCCGGCCTCGATTTCCGCTCCTGAGACAGCAGCCAGCCGAGCCGCAACTCTCCGCGGTCGACGGTGACGGGCACGGACGACATCGGCGACACAACCAAATACGTCACCGTCTTGGCACTGCCGGAGCTCTACTCTCGGTTCGATGGATCTGAACTACGAATGGCGAGGAGCTTTCACCAACGCCGAGGCCAACGCGCTGCACGCCGAGGCCTTCGAGACGCGTGTGTTCGACGAGTCCGAGTGGAACTGGGAACAGCTGACCGCTGAGCACAGCCTCGGCTGGGTGACTGCTCGGTTCGACGGCGCGCTCGTGGGTTTCGTCAACGTGCTGTGGGATGGATTCGTCCACGCCTGGCTGCAAGATGTGATGGTCGCCGGACCAGCACGCCACCACGGTGTGGGCGTCAGGCTCGTCGGGGCGGCACAGGCGGGTGCATCGGCGGCGAAATGCGAGTGGCTGCACGTCGACTTCGACGACGAACACAGGCCGTTTTACATCGAAGCCTGCGGGTTCACCCCGAGCAGTGCGGGGCTGATCGCTCTTGGCTGATCAGGCGTGCTGCAGCTCACGGGCGATGATCGCCTCGTGAGTGTTCGCCAGCGTTTGAACGGACCGAGCGACAAAGCGGTCGACGAGTCCGTAACCCTTGGCGACTGATGGCCCGACGAACACAGCGACCAGCACGGTGCCGAGGCCCGCTGGGCCGCCGAGAGCAACCCCGGCAATAATCCAGGTCGCCTCGAACATCGGGCGAACGAGCGACTCCGGATGTCCGACACGGTCAGATGCAGCGCTGGCCAACAGCTCACCCGACCCAGCGCCCAAGCCCGACACGATCAGTGCCCCGGCCCCAATGCCGATGCCACCAATGGCAACGAGTTGAAAAATGATCCGCACGATCAGCGACGTCGGTGCCTCGAACATCTCGAGGGCGGCGAGGACCGACTGCAGCGCCGGCCCGATCAGGAAGGGCGAGAGCAGCGTGCCGAAGCCCGGCCGCCGACCCAGCGCCCACGCACCGAGGATGAGCGAACCCACGGTTACCCACACGGCAACGGTCAGCGGAAGGCCGGTCCGCGCCTGGATCGCGCCGATGAACACATCGAGTGGGCCGGGGCCCAGATCGGTCCAGAGCGTCACTGCGACGGACGCCGCGATCAAAAAGGAACCCGCAACCAAGAGAAGTAGACGAGTCGAGTAGGCGAGGACACGACGGGGCGGGCCCTTCGAGACCACTGCGGCGACGGCACCGGCGCGCGACCAGGCGCGGCGACGTAGCCGCTGGCCGATCGTGGGGTGCTGGTCGTTACTCACTCAATAAGTATCGGCAGCCCAACGCCGATACCGGAGGCCAGTTCCGGTGTCGTTCGGCACCGGTGCCGGGGGTCACCATTGCAAGCCGAAACATGCAAGTCTTTCCGAATGACACAGCGAACGATTTTGATCACCGGCGCAGGCTCTGGTTTCGGAAAGGGCGCAGCCATCGAGCTGGCCGCACGGGGACATGCCGTGATTGCCGCAACGGAAACCCGTGAGCAGGCTGATGCGCTCGCCGCCGAACATCCCGAACTCACGACGATGAAGCTCGACGTCACCTCGTCCGACGACATTGCTGCAACGGCCGACCTCGGCGTCGACGTGCTCATCAACAACGCCGGCATGGGTGTGATGGCCCCGATGATCACTGTGCCGATGGCCAAGGTTCGCGCCATCTTCGATGTCAACGTGTTCGGCATGGTCGAGATGTGCCAGGCGATCGCTCCTGGGATGATCGAGCGGGGCTCGGGCCGCATCATCAACGTGTCGTCGATTGCAGGCATGCTTGCATCGCCGCTCACGTCGCCGTATTGCATGACCAAGCACGCGGTCGAAGCGTTCACGAAGAGCCTGCGTGGCGAACTCGCACCTCACGGGGTCGACGTCTGCAAGGTCAACCCAGGGCCCTACAACACGGGCTTCAACGACCGCATGGTTGACGGAATTACCGAGCACATCGCTGCTGGCGACGAGGCAACCCACGCCGCCAACCAGATGATCCGCGACATCGTCCTGACCGACCAACTCGACCCGAACGACGTCGTCCTCGCGCTCGCCAACCTCGCTGAGGCCGATGAAACACCGATGGAAACCCTGCTCCCCGAAGGCATCGGCGAGCTACTGACCGCCATGCTCGAAGCCGAAAGCTGACCAACTTCCGCAACCAACGTCAGACCTTGTAGCTGAGGTTGCCGTCGGGCCACCGGTGATTCGTACACTGGCGGCGTGGCAAATCCCTGGTTCGAGTCCATCGCCGTTGCACAGCAACGCGCCAAGCGTCGCCTGCCGAAGTCGGTCTACGGCGCACTGATCGCCGGCGCAGAAGCCGGGTTGACCAAAGACGACAACGTCGCGGCGTTCAGCGAGCTCGGCCTGCGCCCAATCACCGCAGGCCAATCGGCCGAACGGTCGATGGAAACCGAAGTGATGGGCCAGCACATGTCGATGCCCGTCATCATCTCGCCGACCGGCGTCCAAGCCGTGCATCCCGACGGCGAGGTCGCGGTTGCCCGAGCAGCTGCGGCACGTGGCATCCCAATGGGGCTGAGCTCGTTCTCGTCGAAGCCGATGGACGAAGTGATGGCCACCGGGGCTGCGACGTTCTTCCAGATCTACTGGGCTGGCGATCGCGACTCGATGGTCGCTCGCATGGAACGCGCCAAGGTGGCTGGCGCTGTCGGCATGATCCTCACACTCGACTGGTCGTTCGTGCACAGCCGCGACTGGGGCAGCCCGGCAATCCCCGAGTCAATCGGCCTGAAAACTATGATCAAGCACGGCCCAGAGGCCCTCGTCAAGCCGCGGTGGCTGTTCGACTGGCTGAAGTCTGGTGGAATCCCGCAGCTCGGTGCACCGAACTTCCGCGTGTCGTCAAACGATCCCGTTCCCGGCTTCTTCGACGCATACGGCACGTGGATGGGCACCCCTCCCCCGTCGTGGGACGACGTCGCCTGGCTCCGTGCACAGTGGGACGGCCCCTTCATGGTCAAGGGCATCAACCGGGCAGACGAAGCTCGCAAGGCAGTCGACGCTGGCGCATCAGCGATCTCCGTCTCGACGCACGGCGGCAACAATCTCGATGGCACCCCGGCTCCCATTCGTTGCCTGCCCGAGGTCGTCGCAGCCGTTGGCGACCAGATCGAAGTCGTCATGGACTCCGGAATCCGCCGCGGTTCGGATGTCGTCAAGGCACTGGCGCTCGGCGCCAAGGCCGTGATGATCGGCCGTGCCTACCTGTGGGGCCTCGCTGCCAATGGCCAGGCCGGCGTCGAGAACGTGCTCGACGTGCTCCGCACGGGGATCGACTCAAACCTGATGGGCATGGGGAAGTCGTCGATCAGCGAACTGTCGCCTGACGACCTCGTCATCCCTGACGGCTTCTCACCGCCTGTCCGCGACTGACACCACAACGGCGCAGGTGCGCCACACTGTCGGCATGACTTCGGTAACGATCGCTGGTGGCGGAATCGGTGGTCTCGTCGCGGCAATGTGCCTCCACGACGCTGGCCACGAGGTCGACGTATTCGAATCAGTCGTCGAGCCGTCGGAGTTGGGTGTCGGCATCAACGTGCTGCCGCACTCGGTGCGCGTGCTCGACGACCTGGGGCTCCTGCCAGCACTGGACGCCGCCGGGGTCCGAACCGAGGCGCTCGCCTTCTTGTCGCGTGATGGGATCCGGATTTGGGAGGAGCCTCGGGGGCTCGCCGCAGGTACTCCGTGGCCGCAGTTCTCGATCCATCGTGGCAAGTTGCAGATGCTGTTGTGGCAGGCCGCTCTCGACCGGCTCGGGCCCGAACGATGTCACACGGGCATGCGCCTCACATCGTTCAAGCAGAAGGACAGTCAGCACAACGGTGATATCGATGACACGGTCACGGCGACGTTCCAGGATCGCCGCTCGGGCGTCGACATCGAGGTGGCGAGTGATGTACTCGTCGGCGCCGACGGTATCCACTCTGCGGTCCGTCAGCAGCTCCATCCCGATCAAGGTCTCCCCCATCCGTCGGGCCTCGTGCTGTGGCGCGGTGCCGTGCGAGCACGCGCGTTTCTGGGCGGTCGCACCATGTTCATGGCCGGCGACGACGGGCAGAAAGCTGTGGTGTACCCAATCAGCGATCCTGACGACGATGGCATGGCGCTGATCAACTGGGTGGCCGAACGACCGATGGACGTCGACATGACGACCGTGAGCTGGAATCGTGAAGTCGACCCAGCCTGGGTCGCCGACAGCTTCACCGAGTGGGACTACGGCTGGCTCGATGTCGGCGCACTCATCGCATCGAGTGATGCCGCCTACGAGTTCCCGATGGTCGACCGCCACCCTGTCGATCGCTGGTCGTTCGGGCGGGTCACGCTGCTCGGCGACGCAGCGCATCCAATGCGTCCGAACGGCAGCAACGGATCCAGCCAGGCAATCCTCGACGGTGAAGCCCTCGCTGCGGCGTTAACCGGCACCGGAGATATCCCCGCAGCCCTCACGGCATACGAGTCAGCGCGTCTCGAGCCCACCGCCAAGCTCACCCTGGCCAACCGGCAGGCCGGACCCGAACGCGTGATGCAGTGGGTGGCCGAGCGCTGCGCGGGGGCGTGCATCGACGAGCACACCTGCGTCGACTCCGCCGTGCTCGAACGGGAAGCCAATGCCTACAAACAACTTGCCGGCTTCGACCTCGCCACGCTGCAGGCAATGGCCGAACCTGGCTGACCTGGCTGGGCGCAGGCGAGGGGGCCCAGAGGTCCCCCGCCCCGAGAGCGCAGCGATTTCGGCAGAGCCGAAGCACCGATTGCAGCGACGAAGTCGCCGTTGGCGACGAAGTCGCCGTTGGCGACGAAGTCGCCGCTCCTCGCTAGAGGAGCACAATCGTCATGGACTGGCTGGCTGTGCCGAGTAGTTGGCCCGACTCGCTCCACATCAGACAACTGCTGTTGGCGAAGCCGTTTCCGACGAACTCGACCTGGTTGTCGCAAAGCACCCACTCGGTGTCGGCCGGAGCCGCGTCGGCATAACGGATTGTGTTGTCGAGGCTCGACAGGTTCGTCACCCGCCCCATGGCATTGCCAACGACCGACGGCGCGTAGTCGGCGATGATCGCCAGGGATGCTGCATCGACACAAACGCCGGGCATCCGCACCCAGACCAGCGAACGATTATCACCGGTTGCCTCGCCGGCACCGGAGAAGCCGAACATCCCGCGCGCCATCTTCACCTCGACGTGGTCGTGGAGCGACGGGTAGTCGAAGTGTCGTTCGGGGTCGAGCGAGTCGGCAGGCGACGGGCAGTCAGGCATTGTGGCCCACACTCCGCGCAGCTTCTCCGGGCGCTCGCCGACAGCACCAAGCACATTGACGATCTCGTTGCCCTCGGATGTGGCCTGGAGCCGGCACTGGGTGACGCTCCGGCCGACGGCAGGCGTGGCGACGTCGAGGTGCATCTCCGATGGGTTGTAGAGCGTGGCGATGTACTGCGCCGTGGCCCACACCGCCGGCTTACCCGTGTGCGCTTCCATCGCTGCGACGCCGGCCGCGAGGCCAACACCGCCGAACAGCGAACCGCGCCCTCCACCAACCGCTCGGTCGGCAATCGGGACGCGGTATCCCCCAGCTCCCTGACCCGCTTCAGTCATTCCGAGGAACTCAAATGTCGACTGTCTACTCACGCCTCGGGAAGCTACTGGCCCGCCCCACACCCGCATCCCATCGAAGGCGTGAGGTAGGTGCGCATGGCGTGCGCACCTACCTCACGCCTTGGCCGCATGGGAGGACTCGTGGCGACGACACACCCGAGGCCATGCTGTCACCATGCCGACGACGTCATCGATGAATGCGGCTGATGCCGTGCGCGATGCCGACCTCCGGGTGTTGACCATGTGTTTGTTCCAGATCACCGGCGACCGGACGTGGTTGGAGGCTCCCTATCTGCCACGGCGCGACGTCCGACTGATCGCACCGGAAGACGCCGGTTTCAGCGACGACATCGCTGACGAGGTCCGTGCCGCAGCCGTTGATGCCATCACTCTCGAACCGGCCATCGCCGACCCCGGCGACGAATTGATGGTCGAGATGATGAGCGTGTGCCTCGGCGAACCAATCCCCGCCGAATACGCGCCGATGATGCGCGAGGAAATGGGTTTCCTCTCACGCGACGTCGTGTGGCCCACCGAGGCCGAGCGGCCATCCGTCCTGGTCGTGGGCGCCGGAGCGAGCGGCATCATCATGGGTGTTCGGCTCGACCGGCTCGGCATCGACTACGACATCGTCGAACGCGGCGCGAGTGTCGGTGGCGTCTGGCGCGACAACATTTATCCGGGTGCCGGCGTCGACACCCCAAACCATGCCTACTCGTTCTCGTTCGCGAAGCCGAATCGCTGGTCCCGCTACTTCTCAGCCCGCTCCGACCTCGTGGACTACCTGCAGCGCAACGCCGACGAATTCGGGGTCACGCCGAACGTGCAGTTCGAAACCGAAGTGATTGGCGCACGGTGGAGCGACGATGCCGGCGAGTGGTCCGTCGACCTCCGCACGCCGACCGGCCGCGAGACACGGCAGTACCGGGTACTGATCAGTGCGATCGGCCAACTCAACGTTCCCAAGCCTCCACCTGTGCCGGGCACAGAGAGCTTCGACGGGCCGATATTTCACTCATCGCACTGGCCTGCTGATCTCGATGTCACCGGCAAGCGAGTTGCCGTGATCGGCACCGGTGCGTCGTCCATGCAGATCGTCCCGGCAATCGCCGACCAGGTCGCCGAGCTCACCGTGTACCAGCGGACAGCGCAGTGGGCACGGCCAATCCCGCGCTATCACGACCCGATCCCTGACGGCTCACAGTGGCTCTTCGAGCATCTGCCGTTCTACGCATCGTGGTTCCGATTCGTCATGCTGTGGCGATACGGCGACGGCCTCCTCCCACTGCTGCAGCGCGACCCTGATTGGGAGTTGCCACATTCGATCAACCGCGCCAACGAGCGCCATCGGGAGCAGATGGAAGAGCATCTGCGGTCTGAACTCGATGGGCGACCTGACCTCATCGACAAGTGCCTACCGACCTACCCGCCCTATGGAAAGCGAATCCTGCTCGACAACGGGTGGTTCGCAACGGTCCGCAAGCCGAATGTCGAGCTGGTCGTCGAGGCCGTCGATCACGTCGATGCGACAGGCGTCGTAGCCGACGGCGAGCACCGCGCACACGACATCGTGATCATGGCCAACGGCTTCGAGGTGTTCCAGTCAGCGAGCCGACTTGGTCTGATCGGCCGGAACGATGTCGATCTTGCCGACCTGTGGGCGAACGACGATCCGTACGCCTACCTCGGCATCACCGTGGCCGACTTCCCGAACTTCTTCATGATGCAGGGCCCCACCACGGGCCTCGGCCACGGCGGGAGCGCCATCTTCCAGGCCGAATGTCATGCCCGACACATCACCGCCTGCCTGGCCGAAATCGCCAAAGCCGGAGGCACATCGATCGAAGTTCACCCAGAGCCGATGTTCGCCTACAACGACGCGTTCGATGCTGCTCACGAACAGCTGATCTGGAGCACTCCGGGCCTCCGCAACTGGTATCGCAATGACGCCGGGCGAGTCGTCGTCATCATGCCGTGGCGCCTCGTTGACTACTGGCAGATGACCCACGACCCAGACCTCGACCACTTCGTAATCAACTAACTGTGGCGACCGGTCACACTGTGCCAGGCACAGTGTGACCGCTACGACGCGCGGCGGTCCGACCTGCAACAATCGGCCGCTATGACGATGACGTTCCAAGAGGCCTGCGCGGCCGTCTGTGCACCCGGTTCGATGTTCGAGATCCAAGAGACCGAGGTGCTGGGCCGAACCAGCAAGGTGTTCGCTGGCACTCCCCCGAACATCCGGGCGCTGTTCGAACTGGCTGCGCTCCGCACCGACGAGTTCATCATTTTCGAAAACGAGCGCTGGACCATGCCCCAGGTCCTCAAGCTGGCCGGCCAGATCGGCCACCTCCTCGTGAACGAACTCGGCGTCACAAAGGGTGACCGCGTCGCTATTGCAATGCGCAACTATCCCGAGTGGATTGCTGCGTTCGCCGCGATCACCTCTGTCGGGGCGGTCGTGGTCCCAATGAACGCCTGGTGGGTCACCGACGAATTGGTCTTTGCAATCGAAGACTCCGGTTCCAAGGTCGTCATCGCAGACGCGGAACGACTGCAACGCATGCAAGACGCAGCACCGGGCGCGATCGACGCCAAACTCATCGTGGTCCGGGCAACCGGCGAACTCCCAGAAGGCGTGTTGAACCTCGACGAGGCGGTGGCGCAATTGGAAGGCGCGACCATGCCCGACGCCGAGATCGCCCCTGACGACGACATGACAATCCTCTACACCTCGGGTACCACCGGCCGGCCGAAGGGTGCTGTTTCGACGCACCGCGCCGTGCTCAGCGCACTGATCGCCTTCGCCGCACGCGCTGCCGTCAGTGCCGTCCGCGAGCCAGAAGACCCCGCAACCGTCGAAGAGGGCGGCGCACCGCAGACCGCCTTCATGCTGTGCGTTCCGCTGTTCCACGTCACCGGCCTCGTCCCTGTGATGCTCGGCTCCTTCGTCAGCGGCGCCAAGCTCGTCATGACGTACAAGTGGGAGCCGAACCGTGCCCTCGAACTCATCGAACAGGAGCGGGTGACGAACTTCGTTGGCGTGCCGACAATGAGCTGGGATCTCCTCGAAGCCGAGACCTTCGCTGAGCGCGACACTTCATCGCTGCGTTCCGTCGGCGGCGGCGGAGCTCCAATGCCACCCGAACTGGTGAAGCGCATCGACGAGAACTTCCAGCGCGGCCGCCCGGGCCTCGGCTACGGCATGACAGAGACCAACGCCTACGGCCCGCAGAACGCTGGCGACGACTTCATCAACAACCCGAAGTCGACCGGCCGACCGGTTCCGATCATGGACGTCAAAGTCACCGATCTCGAGGGCAACGATCTGGCGGTTGGCGAGACCGGTGAGATCTGGTTCCGCAGCCCATCACTGATCCGCGGCTACTGGAACCGTCCGGAAGCAACCGCCGAGACGATTGTCGACGGCTGGCTCCGCTCCGGCGACATCGGCCATGTCGACGACGAAGGCTTCGTGTACGTCAGCGACCGAGCGAAAGACATGATCCTCCGCGGCGGCGAGAACATCTACTGCGCAGAAGTCGAAGCAACCATCTACGAGCATCCGGCCGTGTACGAGGCAGCCGTCTACGGCATCCCCAACGAACGGCTCGGCGAAGAACTCGCCTGCCACGTGATGGTCAAGCAAGGCGAGACGCTCGACGCCGGCGACCTCCAGAAGTTCGTCGGCGAGCGCCTGGCCAAGTTCAAGGTGCCGTCGGTGATCACGATCGTCAACGAGTCATTGCCGCGCAACGCGAGCGGAAAAATATTGAAGCGTGACCTGCGCGACGCACTGATTGCCAACTCCCACAGCTGAACAAGCTGCAGAGAGAACTCAACAGCGTTGCCAGGGCCAACCCGGGTCACGCTGTTCAAGATTTCTAGAGCGTTCCAGCGTCGAGCGCTGCAAGCACTTCAATGGCTCGTTCGCGAACGGCTGCGAGGTCACTCAACCGCCGCATCCCGGCGACCTGACGGGCCATCCGATGGTTCGCCCCAAGCAGCTTTTCGTTCCGAGCAATGAAATCCCAGTACAGCGTCGTGAACGGGCAGGCGTCGTCACCGGTGCGCTTCTTCGGGTCGTATCGACACCCTTTGCAGGAATCGCTCATCTTGTTGATGTAGGCACCACCGGATGCGTATGGCTTGGTCGCCATCAGCCCGCCGTCGGCGTAGAGCGCCATACCGATCACATTGGGCAGCATCACCCACTCGGCACCGTCGACGAAGTTTGCCCACATCCAATCGGTCATAGCCCACGGTTCGACTCCCGCCGTCAGCGCCAGGTTGCCCAGCACCATTAGCCTGTCGATGTGATGGGCGTAGCCGTGATCGTGCACATGACGCATCGTGCTCGCAACACACTTCATGTCGGTGTCGGCGTCACCGGTGAACACTGGTGGAACCGGCCGGTGGGCCCGGAGTGCATTGCGTGACCGATAGTCGGGCATCCAGAGCCAGTAGACGCACCAGACGTACTCACGCCAGCCGATCACCTGTCGGACGAACCCCTCGACCGAGTTGAGTGGCAGGTTTCGTTCCCTGCACGCACGCTCGACGGCATCAACGACTTCGACCGGGTGCAGCAGACCGATGTTCATCGACGTCGAAAGCACCGAGTGGGCCATTTTCCACTCGGCCGCAAGCATCGCATCTTCATGCGGGCCAAACGGTTCGAGGCCGGTACGGACGAACTCGTCAAGCCGTGTCAGCGCTTGCTCGCGCGTCACTGGCCAGGTGCCGTCAGGGTCGCTCCCCCACAGGTCACTCGGCAGATCAGCGAGCACTGCCTTGTCGATGTCGTCGAGCTCGAAGCGGGTGATATCGGGCCACGACCTACCGTCCTTCGGTGGCTTCTCGCGGTTGTCGTGGTCAAAGTTCCACTGGCCGCCGAGCGGTTGGTCACCGTCCATCAGCACGTGGTGCTCGGTTCGCTGCCACCGATAGAAGTCTTCCATCTTGAAGCTCTTCCGCGGGGCTTGCCAAGCGGCGAAGTCGTCGTAGTGGCAGAAGAACTGGTCGTTTCGAATCGTCTCGACGCCGTGGCGTTCGAGCATGGCTTTGCCATCCCAGCTCATTGGTTCCATGGCGATCACCCGCTCGACGTCGAAGTCGTTGCGGTGTGCTGCGAGGCCCGCCGGCAGTGTTGGGGCGGTGCGCTCGTCGACCTCAAACCCCTCGGCACGCAGTTCGGCGGCGAAGTGGCGCATCGCGCTGATCACTAAATGGGCACGCTGACGGTGCCAGCGTTTAGACCCAAGCTTGAGATCGCTTTCGACCATGAGAACCCGGCAGTCCCCTGGCTGCCTACCCGACAGCGCACCCTGACGGTTCAGTTGGTCGCCGAGGACCCACACCGTCGGGAGGTCAGAAGGCACTGCTGGGCAAGTCTTTGGCGTCGCTCTCGAGTGCGTCGCAGATGACGCTCGCCACGTGGGCTGGTGTCAGCCCCTCTGGCATCTTCGGCGACGTGCCCTCAATCGGCCGGTCAGCCAACCCTGTTTCGGTGTGCGGCGGTCGGGCGTCGATCACACGGATCTTCGAGCGGCGCGCTTCACGTGCGAGTGCTTCGTCGAACGACTTCACCGCGGCCTTCGATGCTCCGTAAGCCGCCATCCCGGGCAGGTTTTGCTCAGCGATCACGCCCGAGATGTTGACGATGGCACCACCTCCCTGCACATGTGGGAGCGCAGCGGTGGCGAGCATGATGGGGATGAACGTGTTGGTGAGGAAGAGTTCTTCCATGGCGTCGGACGAGAGATCCGCGACCATGCCGAACGCAACGACCCCGACCGCATTCACGACGACGTCAAGCTTGCCGGCATGCTCAACAGCAGCAGCCACTGCAAGCTGACAAGCGTCGGGAGTCCGAAGATCGAGCGCAACGGAGTGTCCGCCAAGTGCCGCCAGCCGCTCCTGGTTACGCGCCACCGCCGTGACGGTTGCACCGCGCCGTTCGAGCTCGGCTGCGAGTGCTGAGCCGAGGCCACCTGAGGCACCAGCGAGAAGGACTGACTGACCGGCAAGCAACATGGATCGGAGTTTCCCACGGGCAGCCGAGGCGTGCCCGACCCGGCGTCAACTCCCGTCGCAACAACTAACGCAACTGCCCGAGGATCTGTCGGTAGGCGTCGGCGTCGTCGGCGTTGTTGACGGGAATGGAAAACTCGATCCGGTCCAACCGATCGGCGAAACGGTCGTTCAACTTGTCGGCAATTCCGTCGTACGTAGCGATCGTCGCAACGGTGTGCAGCATGTCGTCGGTGACGAGCCCGGGCAGGTCATCCCACCGCTGTGCCCGTGACAGCGTCGATGCCTCACGAGCGATCTCGCCCCAGCCATGCACTTCGAACGCCCGGCGGTACGAAGGCGTCGACAGGTAGAACGCGACGCGGGCTCGGACCGTTTCGATCACTTTCTCGAGCCGATCGTCGTCAGGTGCGGTGCCGATCAACGGCTTCAGACAAACTTCAATGTCGTTCAGGTTGCGGCCCGTGCGAGCGGCGCCACGAACGACATTGGGGAGCACCTCGTCGTCGATGTACTTGGCGGTACAAACCGGGTGCAGCCGGATGCCATCGGCGACTTCACCGGCAACGGCGCACATGTTCGGCCCGATCGCGGCGACGTAGATCGGGATGTTGGGATGGTCGATTGGGCCCGGGTCGAAGAGCGGCACCATCACGTCGAGGTTGTAGTGCTGGCTCTCGAACTTCAGCGGTTCGCCGGTTTGCCATGTGTTCCAGACAGCGCGCATTGCGTTGACGTAGTCACGCATCCACGGCGCTGGAGCATGCCACTCCAGGCCGTAGCGGCGCTGGATGTGGGCACGAACCTGTGTGCCGAGCCCGAGCAGGAAGCGACCGTTCGACAGCTTCTGGAGCGACCACGCCGACATCGCTGTCGCCGTCGGGCTGCGCGGGAACGCCATGGCGACCGACGTGCCGAGTTGGACACGTTCGGTCGCCATCGCGCCGAGCGCGAGGAGTTGGTATGGGTCATCTTTGGTCTCTTCCACGAGCACTGCAGCGACCCCGACATCTTCAGCGATCTTTGCCAACCGCGCGAAGTCGCGGATGTCAAGCGGGGTGTCAGGTTCGCGTAAGCCTGGGTCGAGTTTGCCGAGTGGCAGCAGCGATTCGATCAGCATGGGCACGTCAGTCGCATCGACTACAACGGTATGCAGCCTCAGCCGCCCGGTACGACCCGGACGTCGCCACCCGACAAGACTCATGTGATGGAACACGACCTCGTCATTCGCAACGGTCTATTGGTTGACGGCACCGGTTCGCCGGCACGACCCGGGCTGAGTATTGCGATCGACGGTGACATCATTACCGCGATCGGTGCCGACGTTGGCGCCGGCCGTCGAGAGATCGATGCCACCGGCATGCTCGTCACACCGGGCTTCGTCGACATCCATACGCACTACGACGGCCAAGCCACCTGGGATGCTGAGCTCGAGCCCTCCACCCCGCACGGCGTCACCACACTGATGATGGGCAACTGCGGAGTTGGCTTCGCCCCGGCCAAGCCCGACGAGCACGACTTCCTGATCGACTTAATGGAAGGTGTTGAAGACATTCCCGGTGCGGCGCTCAGCGAAGGCATCTCATGGGACTGGGAAACGTTCCCCGACTATCTCGACGCTCTCGACCGACGGGAGTACGTTGCCGACATCGGCGCAATGATCGCCCACGGCCCGGTGCGCGTGTACGTGATGGGCCAGCGCGGCGCCGACAACGAAGCAGCCACCTCCGACGACATCGCTCAAATGGCCGCAATCGTCGGTGAGGCGGTCGACGCTGGTGCCTTCGGATTCTCAACAAGCCGCACGATCGGCCATCGCGCGATGAGCGGCGAACCTGTGCCTGGAACGTTCGCTGCCGAAGACGAACTCTTCAGCATTGGCCGCGCCATGGCTCGCTCGGGCAAGGGCGTCTTCGAAGTTGCTCCAGCTGGCCTTGCTGGCGAAGACCTCGTCGCACCAAAGAAGGAGATCGACTGGATCTGCCGGCTCGCCGACGACATCGGCCGCCCGGTCACGTGGCTGATGTTGCAAAATCTCGTCGAGCCGGACGAGTGGAAGGAGTTGATGGAGCGCTCACAGGCTGCCCAAGACGCCGGCCACCAAGTGATCCCCCAGGTCGCTGGCCGCCCGTTCGGAATCCTCATCGGCTTGTCGACCAAGCACCGATTTAAAGACATGCCCAGCTTCGGCCCACTGCTCAACATGTCGTTCGCCGAACAGGCCGAAGCGATGGGCGACGCTGATCTCAAAGCCCGTCTGATTGAGGAGTCGAAGGCCTCGATGCACATCTTGCGCGAGACGCAACCGATGGCTGCGCAGGTCGTCGACGGCTTCGACCGGCAGTACCTGCTCGGCGACCCTGTCGACTACGAGCCGACCCCAGATCGGGCGATCACTGCACTCGCTGCAGCAAACGGCGTCGAACCCATCGAGGAGTTCTACGAGCAACTCCGACAGCGCAACGGCAAAGCGCTCTTAATGATGCCGTTCCTCGGCTATGCCCACGGCAACGGTGATGCGCTGTACGAAATGCTCACGCACCCGGCAGCTGTCCTCGGCCTTGCCGACGGCGGCGCCCACGCCAACTTCATCTGCGATGCATCGACACCAACCTGGATGCTCACGCACTGGGCACGCGACCGCACCCGTGGGCCGAAGATCCCGCTCGAGTCAGTGGTCAAGAAGATGACCGCCGACACCGCTGCGTTGTTCGGCCTCACCGATCGCGGCGTGCTCGAAGTTGGCAAGCGCGCCGACATCAACGTCATCGACCACGAACATCTGCAGTTGCGCGAGCCACGTCTCGTCAACGACCTCCCGGCCGGCGGAACCCGTCTCCTGCAGGCGGCCGAGGGCTACGTCGCCACCATCGTCGGCGGCGTCATCACTCGCGAGCACGACGAGTTCACTGGCGCTCGACCGGGCCGCCTCATCCGTTCGTAACGGCGCCCCCGCCGTTTTCATGAGCTTGTTGCAGTCAGTGACTGCAACAAGCTCATGAAAACGGCGGGGGCGCTGGTGTATCAGTCGGCGGCTGCGTCGAATTCGGTGCGGATGCGTGTCGATGAAGGCCAACAGATCGGCGCGAGCATTCTCGCCATCGCTTGCTGGCTTGATGACTGTTGCCCACTCGACCATGCCGTCCCAGAATCGGTCGACTCATTTGGATCCGGCGATGGTGCCGCCCTCGAGCGTGCGAAACGTGACGTTACTGAGCTCACCGAGATGGAGGCTGAGCGACCGGACGTGGATCTCCTCATCGGTGCGGATGCGGCCCACAATCTCGGCGCCGAGCGCAGCGTCGGCTGCACGTTTTCCGAAGAGCCCAGGTGTGGTCAGGACGGCCTGAGTCTCAGCGAACCCGATCTCGGCTCGGAACTCGATGATCAGCACGTTGGCAATGAACGACAGGATCTGCTCGATCTCCTCCGAGACTTCGGGGAGGTAGCGAGTCACGTCTTCGCGAGCGAGGCCCGGCTGTGGTTCGACGTCGGGATACGCCTCGGGCCCGAATGCCAGATCGCGTGCGGCAAACCACATCTCGTCGTGGCCTCCGATCCCTTGGTCAGGGATGCCGCCTTCATCGATACTATGTGCTTTGAGCAGGCCTGTGGCGAGGCGATCAATCGCCATCCCGGAGATGTCCTCCACGATGACTGCCTGCAGGTCCGGGACCGGGACCAGCGCAATGAAGGCGCCCCGAGCTTCGATCTTCGCGACGATGGTCAGCGTGTTCCAGAACCGAACGTCGAGTCCGTTGCGGACCAGCACCACCTGCTGTTCGATGTTCGGCAAGCGGTCGCCAGCCAGCAGTGCAGCTGACGCCGGGAACAGTGCCCCGCCTCGCTCGGTGAGCGCTGCTTCCCATGCGTCCATGGCCGGGACTCGGCCAAGCGCACGTGGCGGCTGATACGACCCGTCAACGAGCATGCCGCCGTGCAGGTTGCGGCCCGCGACCGCATGAGGTGCGGCGTACTCGTGCGTTGAAAGCAGGTCGTCACGGTCGAACGAAAGCGGTGAAACGTCAGATGTTGGTGATCGGTTCAGATGTTCTTTGGGAGCTCGGAGAAGGGCAGAACCTTGTCTTGGTTCGGTTCCTTCGGCAAGCCGAGCACTCGCTCACCAATGATATTCCTCTGGATCTGATCGGTGCCCCCGTAGATCGGTGGCGCCTGCGCATAGAGCGCAGAACCGGTGACCATGCCGAGCAGCGGGTTGCCCGTTGCCTCATTGAGTGACTCGCGCTGCGCGTCGGTGTACGCGTGCAGCATGCCGCTCGCTCCGATAATTCCGAGACCCAGGTCGCGAGTGAGGCGCACCATGTCGCTCATCTGCAGCTTCGAGATGTTGGCCATGCCGGGGATATCGTTTCCTTGCTGACGCATCGCCTTCAGGCGCTGTGCGTTGAGGCCACCGATGACGGTCATCGTGTGGAGACGCATCAGGTCTTGGCGGACGTGAGGGTCGTTGATCTTTCCCGAGCTCTTGGCGAAGTCAAACAGCACCGACCTGTTCGGGCGAGTCGCCGCCGTGGCCTGACGGACGTTCTTCTTTGGGTCCCTCGGCTTGACGAGATCTCCGGCGCGACGGTCAAGTTGGCCGGCGATGGTTCCCGGCGCACCGCCCGCTGCTCCACCCGAGCCACCTGAGCCGAGGCCAGCGCGTTCGGCCTGCAGGGTGGTGTTCGTGGCGGCCCAACCGTTGTTCACATCGCCGATCACGGCGTCGACCGGGACTCGGGCGTCGGTGAGGAACACCTCGTTGAACATCGCGTGCCCGGTCATCTCGTACAGCGGGCGAATTTCGACCTCAGGTTGATGCATGTCGATCGCCATCCAGCTGATGCCCTGATGCTTCGGGACGTCGACGTTGGTGCGTGCGATCAGCATGCCCATGTCAGCTGTCTGACCGAGGGAGGTCCAGACCTTCTGACCGTTGATGATCCACTCATCGCCATCACGTTCGGCTCGCGTGCTCAGTCCGGCGAGGTCGGAACCCGCGCCAGGTTCGCTGAACAGCTGGCACCAGGCCTGTTGGCCGGTGACGATGTCGCGAACATAGAGGTCGATCTGCTCTTGGGTTCCGTGCGTCGCGATTGTCGGCGCCGCCAGCAACAATCCGAGGCCGCTGGGCGGGCCAAGCGCACCGAACGAGTCGATCTCGCGCATCACGGCAACCGAGTCGGCTCGGGACAGGCCGAGGCCATACGCCTCGACAGGAAGCAGCGGTGACGACCAGCCAGCAAGGCCGAGCTTCTCCCACCACTGCGCCACGGTGAGGTCCGGGTCCCAGTTTTCCTCGAGCCACGCTCTGACTGCGCCCACCGGGTCAGACGGCGCTGTTCGATCGTGTTTGGTTTCTGTCAGGCTCATCGTGTTCTCCTCGATTGACTTGCAGCTCGATTGGCTTCCGCTACTCATACTTGCAGCTTGGATTACTTGTAGTCTGCAACATTCCACCGGCGGCATCCACTTTGTGTCACTCAATTCCTCCCAGTGGCCTGACACGATGTCGCGATGCTGAGCGACATGGACTTCGTCACCGGACCAATCGAGGTCGTCGGGTGCCACGCCGAGGGCGAGGTCGGCGATGTCATCATCGGCGGTATCGCCCCTCCCCCGGGCGACTCGGTGTTCGAACAGTCACGCTGGATTGCCAACGACGGCCGGTTACGGCAGCTCATCGGCAACGAGCCGCGCGGTGGTGTGTTCAAGCACGTCAATCTGCTCGTCCCGGCAATCGACCCTGCCGCCGACATCGGGTTCATCATTATGGAACCAATGGACACCCCGCTCATGTCAGGCTCCAACGCCATGTGTGTCGCGACGGTGGTTCTCGAAACAGGGATCGTTCCGATGACCGAACCGACCACGACCCTGACACTCGAGGCGCCGGCCGGACTCGTCCACGTCGAGGCAACCTGCGCCAACGGAAAGGTCACCGCTGTCACGATCCGGAACGTCCCGGCGTTCGCGGCGCTACGCGACGTCGCTCTCAACGTTGACGGTGTCGGACAGTTACGTGTCGACACTGCGTGGGGTGGAGACAGCTTCGTCATGGTCGACGCCGCCGACCTCGACATCGACGTCGAACCCGAAAATGGCGCAGAACTCGCTCGGATGGGATCACTCATCACCCGCGCTGCGAACTCGCAGTTGCAGTTTGACCATCCGACGATCGATTGGACACACTTCTCGTTCTGTCAGATCGCCGGTCCGCTCGAACGCTCATCCAATGGGGTGCTTCGGATGACGAACACCGTGGTGGTCGAGCCAGGCAAGCTCGACCGCTCGCCAACTGGCACGGGCGTGTCGGCGCGGATGGCACTCCTTCGGGCGCAGGGAACGATGGACGTCGGAGACCAACTCGTCATGCGATCGGTGATTGGTTCGCAGTTCACTGGTCTGATTGCGGCCGACACGCAGGTGGGCACCGTCGATGCAATCGTGCCGTTGGTGACAGGCCGAGCGTGGCGATACGGAAAGTTCGCCTACCAGACAGACCCGAGCGACCCGTGGCCACTCGGATATCGCGTCAGCGACACCTGGCCGAGCTGAGCGTTCAGTGAACGAGTTTGGCGATCCTGGGAAGCACGCAACGGCGGCCTGAGCATGCGTCCCAGGTGGCGAGGCCACCACTGAGCTCGCGCACTCCTGCAAGACCGTGCAGCTCGGTCGCCATCGCAAGGTCGGCGGCAAGGCGTTCCGGCGTATAAGCAGTCCACTGGCCGGTGTTCTCGGCATCGCTGTCATCGATCCCTGCGCCATCGGCACAGTTCCAACCGTTATCAAGCTTGTTCCGTGAGCGCAGGATCTTGACGCCGCCGGCCACACTCACCAGGATTGTTCCCGGGTGCAGTTGAGGAGCGTCGCCGATCGAGACAGATGTGCTTTGCAGCATGTTCATACGTTTGGTATCGACCGGCTACGAACAAGAGTTGAGCCGCAATTGTGTGGCAATCTCAGCAGATGGCCACCCAGCAGTTCGACATCACCTCACCGCTCTCCCCCGAGGCGGCGTTCGATCGTCTCGTCGACCTGACCCGTGTGAACGAGTGGGATCGGGGCGTAACCAACCCCCGCCAGGTTCACGGCGCCGGGCACCAGGTGGGCTCGCGTTACGAAGTCACTGTCGTGGGATTCGATGGGAAGCCCACCCCAGTTGTCTACGAACTCCTCGAAGTTGACCGCCCAGCGCGCTTCGTGATGGAAGGCGCCAACGCGGTTTTCTGTGCCCACGACGTGATCGCGATTGAGCCGACCGACACCGGCTGCACCGTCACGTACTCGGCTGGGCTTGAACTGCTGGAAGAAAATCCACCGCTGAGTCCAGCGCAGCTCGACAGCCTGTTCGTCAAAGTCGCGGGAGTCGCAGAAGACGGCCTCCGGAGCTACCTGAACCCGTGAACTGTCACACCGAGGTCAGACCTCGGTGTGACGGGGGGCAATCACTGCCGTGCCCTCAATCTCGACCAGTGCCGCGTCGAGGAACAGCGACTGGACACCCACGAGTGTGATCGGGATCAGCGGCAACGGGTTGACTTGTGCGGCTGCGCCGATCCCGGCGAACAGTTCACGCTGCATCGATTCCCTCCAACCGACCACGTACACCACAATTTTGGCGAGGTCGTTGACCCCACCACCGACCCCGATGAGTGCGTCGACCATATTGATCAGCGCCTGCGTTGTTTGACCCGCAAGGCCGTCGGCGAAATTGCCCTCAGCATCAGTGCCGATCGTGCCAGCCAGGTACACCGTCTGGCCCGGCGGGGCGATCGCCGCGTGCGAGAAGCCGGCGGGGGCCGGCAGCCGATCAGAGTTGCGTAGTTCAATAGTCATACATGCTCCTTGTCGTTGCTGTGAGATCGCTGTATTCGGTCGGTCACACCCAGAGGCGGTCGAGAACATCAAGCCAGAGTTGTGTCGTCAGGCGCAGCGATTCCACATCGATCCGTTCGTCGTGCCCGTGGAATCGGCTGAGAAATTCCGGCAGTGTCACGTGATGACTGAGGAGGCCGGCGCCGTATGCCGGCACGCCGCGCTGGCGGAAGAAGCGTCCATCGGTCGCTCCGGTCACGAGGCTCGGTAGCACCGACGCGTTCGGGTACGCCATCTGGATCGCGTCGCTCAGCGCCCCCCACATCGGGGTCTCGGTCGACGAGAGGGCGGTGCCGTTATTCAAATCGTCGCGGATGTGCTCAATGTCGACCGAAGGCAGCAGGTCGGGGCCAATCACTGCACGAAGGTGGGCATCGGCATCGTCTTGGGTTTCGCCAGGCAACAGCCGGATGTCGATGAGGAGTTTCGCAACGTCAGGCACCGTGTTTGATTTGCTGCCCGACCGCATGATGTTCGGGCTGTACGTGGCATGGCAGCAAGAGTGCACGTTGCGTGCAAGGTCAGGCGGGAGTTCGGCGAGCGCATCGTCGATCCGTGCCGGGTCGGTCAGCCGGGCTTCCATGTCGGCGCTGAGGCCGAGCGCTTTGACTCGCGCCGTGAACATGTCATCGATGCGCGGGACGACCTTCGAACTCACGAGTCGGTCGACGATCTTGGCTGCCTTGACGAGTGCGTTGTCGGTCGCATAGGGCATCGATCCGTGGCCGGGCGTTCCGTGCACCACCAGCAGTCGGCCCGCCGAGTGTTTTTCGCCAGTCGTCAGCAGCACAGTGGTCGCGCCGTCTTTCACCGACGGCATACCGCCGTACTCGGTGAGGACGTAATCGCACTTGACGACGTCCCACTGGTGCTCGATGATCGGCGCTGCGCCGAGCACCCCACCGGCTTCCTCGTCGGCCACGGCGAAGTAGACGATGTCGCCCGGGTACCTCGTGCCGGTACGTACGACGTCACGAAATGCGACGAACATTGACGACGTCAGGTTGAGCATGTCGACCGCACCGCGGCCCCAGACTTCGAGCACCCCGTCGGACGACGCGATCAGCTCACCGCCGAACGGATCATGCGTCCACCCGTCAGCGTTGACGGGCACGACATCGGTGTGGCCCATCAGACAGAGCGCCGGTGCGTCTGGGTCGGTGCCCGGATAACGGGCGATGAGCGACGTGCGGCCGGGTTCCGTTTCGATCAACTCGTGATCGAGGCCGAGACCTTCGATCTCGTCGCGGAGCAACGTCGCACTGACCTGCTCGTTGCCTGATTCGGGGCGACCATCATTCACGCACTGGTTCCGGATCAACTGCTGAAGCAGTTCAACCGTCTCCCCCGTCAGGGTGTCGATCGACGTGTGCATGCGTCCACCTTGTCACGTCGCAGGTGCGACGACCCGCTCGGATCAGATCTGCAGACCGGACGTGGCTCCTCCGTCGACGAGGATGTTCGCGCCGGTCACGAAACTGGAGCGCGGGCTGGCGATGAATGCCACCACGTCGGCGACTTCTTCGGGCGTACCGAGCCGACGGAACGGGTTCTCTTTCACGATCGCCTGCCAGAGCTTGCCATTCTCTTCTTGCGCTTTGTCCCAGACACCGCCTTCGAAAATGATGTCGCCGGGCGAGACAACGTTGGCGCGGATGCCACGCCGTGCGACCTCGCGCGACAACGTCTTCATCGCGCTGATCGTTGCGGCCTTGACCCCCGCGTAGGCAGCGATGCGAGGTGCCGCCACGCTCGCAGCTCGCGACCCGATACAGATCACGTTGCAGCCGGCATGGTCGTCCATCCGCTCGAGGCTGGCGCGAACCAGTGCGTCCATGCCGATCAGGTCGACCGCACACGACATCTCCCAATCGGGCCCGGCCATCGCTGACACGTTCGACACGACGATGTCGAGGCCGCCCATCTGGCCGGCTGCCCACTCGACGAACTCGGCCGGCTCACCTTTCACCCCCATGTCTGCGATGTGGTGATGCACAGTGCCCGATGACGACAGGTCAGCTGCAGCCGCAGCGAGGTCGTCGGCATTTCGGGCACAGATCGCGACTTCAGCACCCTCGACGAGGAATGCTCGGACGATGGCGAGGCCGATTCCTTTGCTTGCTCCGGTGACGATGACGCGTTTGCCGCTGAGTTGCAGATCCATGTCGGCGATCGTGCCAGACAGCGCCGCAGCCAAACGACTTCACCCATTGATGCGCCGACCCTTCGGTACGGTTCTGCTGTGGCCCCAGATCAGACAGACCAAGTCGGCGTCGGGCCGCACCCCGAGCCCTGGCCAGCTGAGGCGCACTTCGACCCCGAACTCCTGGCTGCAGGCGACCGTCGAAACGTGCTTGATCGATACCGCTACTGGTCGGTCGATGCAATCGTCGCCGACCTGGACGACCATCGCCACAGCTTCCATGTGGCGATCGAAAACTGGGAGCACGACTTCAACATCGGTTCGGTCATCCGCAACTCCAACGCCTTCCTCGCTCGTGCGGTCCACATCATCGGGCCACACCGTTGGGATCGGAGGGGAGCGATGTCGACGCACCGATACCTCCACCTGCATCACCACGCTGACGTCGAGGCCTTCGTCGCGTGGGCCGCTTCTGCGGGCTTGCCGATCGTGGCGATCGACAACGTCGAAGCATCAGTGCCGATCGAGTCGACAGCCCTGCCTAAGTACTGCGTTCTGCTCTTCGGCCAGGAAGGGCCCGGCGTCTCGGGAGCTGCGCTTGCTGCGGCTCACGCGACCTGTGCGATTACGCAATTCGGTTCGACGCGATCACTCAATGCCGGCGTGGCGTCGGGCATCGCGATGTACGAATGGTGCCGCCAACATGTCCACTCCTGAATGCACTCGGTCGTCGGGGGAATGGGTATTTAGACGAGGCGGGCGCGGCGACAGTCGATGACACCCGTGTTGAAGCCGGCCGAGTGGAGGCCACCACGGAACCTCGCGTGTTCCACCTTTAAGCAGCGGTTTTGCACCACGTCGAGGCCCGCAGTAACTGCCCTGGCCGCCGCTTCTGGATGCTCGAGGCCGAGCTGGAACCACAACGCCGTCGCTCCAACGGCGATTGCCTCGTCGGTAACCGCGGGCAGGTCTTCGACCCGTCGAAACACATCGACGATGTCGGGCACGACTGGTAGGTCGCCAAGCGATGCGTACACGGATTTGCCCATGATCTCGGTCTCACGCGGGTTGACGTAGTACACGTCGAAGTCGGTCGATCCGGCAAGGTATGTCGCGACGAAGTGGCTCGATCGTGACGAGTTCTTCGACATGCCAACGATGGCAATCGACCGAGTGCGCTGCAGGAGGTCAAGGCGATCCTGCATCCGTTCGAGAATGGCAGCCATCAGCGCGCTCCTTGGTTCTGCGTTGCGTTGAGTGCCTGGTCGAGGTCGGCACAGATGTCGTCGGCGTCCTCGAGCCCGACCGAGATACGGACCAGGTCGGCGCTCACCCCCGCTGCCTCCAGTGCATCTTCGGACAGTTGACCGTGCGTGGTCGAACCGGGATGGATCACGAGCGTCCGGCTGTCACCGATGTTCGCGAGGTGACTGGCCAGACGACAGCTCTCGATGAATGTCGATCCGGCAGCGCGGCCGCCCTGCACACCGAAGGCGAAGACCGCACCTGGCCCCTCCGGCAGGTACTTCTGGGAGCGTTCGTACCAAGGCGAATCGGGCAGTCCGCTGTACTTGACCCACGCCACCAGCGGGTGCGCGTTGAGGAACTCGGCGACGATGCGTGCGTTCTCGACGTGTTGTTTCATCCGGAGCGAGAGCGTTTCCATGCCCATCAGGAATAGGAAGGCGTTGAACGGCGTCATCGTGGCGCCGATGTCGCGGAGCTGCTCCGACCGCACACGGGTCAGGAAGCCGTACTCGCCGAAATTGCCCCACCAACTGATGCCGCCGTAACTCGGCATTGGCTCGGTCATCAACGGGAATCGGCCGTTGTCCCATGGGAACGTTCCGGCTTCGACGATCGCTCCGCCAATCGACGTGCCGTGTCCACCGATGAATTTGGTGACCGAGTGGATGACGATGTCGGCGCCGTGTTCGATCGGGCGACAGAGAGAGGGCGTTGCCATGGTCGAGTCGACGATCAGCGGCACGCCAGCAGTGTGCGCGACCTCGGCCAGGCCTTCGAAGTCGGGGATCATTCCGCTCGGGTTGGCGATCACCTCGATGTAGACACACTTCGTCCTGTCGGTGATTGCTGCAGCGACAGCGGCGGGTTCGGGTTCGGCCACGAAGGTGGTCTCCACGCCAAAGCGCCCAAGCGTGACTTCCATGAGCGTGCGGGTGCCGCCGTACAGCTGTGCGCTCGACACGATGTGATCGCCTGCGCCGCAAAGTGAGGCGAGTGTGAGGAACTCGGCGGCCTGACCGCTCGATGTGCCGATCGCTCCGATGCCACCTTCGAGTGAGGCAATGCGCTCTTCGAACGCGGCCACGGTTGGGTTGGAGATGCGCGAGTAGATGTTGCCGTAGGTTTGGAGCGCGAAGAGGTTCGCTGCTTCGTCGGTATCGCCGAACACGAAGGACGAGGTCTGGTAGATCGGCACGGCGCGCGCTCCCGTTGCGGGGTCAGGTCGCCCTCCAGCGTGCACCGCTCGCGTCCGGAAGCCGTACTGCTCGTCTCGTGTCATCAGCTCAGTCTGGTCGCCGGAGCCTCGCGACATGTCAACGTTCCGAGAACGGTGTCAACGGAGACACGTCCTAACATCGTCGGCGAACGCACCCAATAACGACCCTGAACGGACATCATTATGAGCGAAAACGCACAAGCCGCATACGACGCCATCAACGCATTGATCGGGAACGAGCCCGTTGCCGGCGACTGGTTCACTGTCGACCAAGACCGCATCCAGGCGTTTGCTGATGCAACGCTCGACCATCAGTTCATCCACCTCGACCCAGAACGCGCAGCGCAGACACCGTTTGGCGGCACGATCGCCCACGGCTTCCTCACCCTCAGCCTGCTCGTCCATCTGTCAGCAAGCATCCCGACCGACCTCCCGAAGTTGGAGGGCGTCCTGATGGGCGTCAACTACGGCATGAACAAGGTGCGCTTCGTCAACCCGGTCCCGACCGGTTCACGTGTCCGCGCTACGGCCGCGACGGTTGCCGTCGCCATCAAGGGCAACGCCGTCGATCAGACGCGTGCGATGACCGTCGAAATCGATGGCGTCGACAAGCCCGCCCTCGTCGCGGAATGGATCGGGCGCACCGTCTTCACCTGAGACCAGGTTGTCACACTCCGGTCAGACCGGAGTGTGACAAGTTGCGGTCCCGATTTTGCCGAATCTGCCGACGCAGCACTGTGGCCAACATCGAACCCAACAACAAGGTGCTGGCTCCGAAGAGCCAGAGCAGCCGGTAGCTGCCGTTGTCGATGATCGCACCGCCGAGCGCGGGGCCGAGCGCAGCACCGATGAACACGCCGACTTGGCTGACCCCTGTCGCTGCCGCCGGTGCTGACGGGTTATTGCGAACCACCGACAGATTGAACAGCCCTGGCCACGCCCACCCAAATGCGAAGGCCGGAATCGGTGCGAGCACGTACGTGATCGGTACGTCGATCGCCAGAACAAGCATTCCCAGACCGCCGAGCCCGTAGAGCCACACGAGCCGTTGGATTGGCAGCACACCCCACCGGTCGACTTGCCAGCCCTGAATGAGTCGACTCGCCACTCCGACCAGTGACCCGAGGCTCAGCACGAGGCCGGCGGTGCCGGGCCCGAGCCCAGATGCCTCCGCCCCACTCGTGATGAAGCCCACCATCGTGCCGGCGCTTGTCGCCCCGAGGAGTCCGACCATGGCGTAGAGCACAAGCAGTGCCATGCCCAGGTCGGGTCGCGCTGACCGACGATCGCCCGTGGCGTTCGCTCTCGTGTTGAGATCAGATCGACTGCCGCGGTCGGGTGGAAAGCTGAACATCGCTCCAGCTGCCATGATCGCTCCTGCCACGTAGGCCCATTGCCAGCCGATGGTGAGCGCGATGGCTGGCACCGCGACGCCGCCGAGCAACGCCGCGGTTGGCATTCCAGATTGCTTGGCGGCAAGGGCGAATCCCATGCGTTCGCCCTCGATGTGTGTCGTGAGCATCAGGTTGGCCGACGGCTGATTGAGCGCATTGCCCGCTCCTGCAACTCCGAGAAACAAGCAAAACTGCCAGACGTTCCGTGCCAGCACCGCAACGGCGAGCATCGCCACGACCGATGTCGTCAGGCCGACCCGGAATCCTCGGCGCGGTCCGAGTCGCTCGGCGACGCGACCCATTGGAGCAGACAAGACAGCGGCGACCCCGAACGAAGCGCCCATCGCGAGGCCGACATGCGTGGCGGTCAACCCGATGTCTTCACGGAGCTGGACACCGAGCGCCCCGGTCAAAAAGACGGGAAACGCGCTACACATCGTGCCGATCGCGACCACAGGCCAGATCCGCGTTACGCGCTTGCTCAATGCAAACGACCGAGCAACAGCCTGACAGCCAGGCCGCTCGGCAGATCTTCTCCTATGCGGTCCACTGGGCCAACGTACCGGCCACCGAGCAGCGACTCTCCGTTCGCCTGGCGGCTGCGACGTCCCCTTCGCTGGCATGCCACCGATATCTCTAGTTTCCTGACATGGCGACAGCGGTCTTCGATGAGGCGTTCCAGTGGTATTCAGAGCAGTGGGCCCCCGATTTGCCACTCGGTGAATGGTGGGACCGACTCGCCACCGCTGGCTGGTCCTTTCCGAAGTGGCCCGAGGGGTACGGCGGACGCGGCCTGTCAACCGGCGATGCACGCGAGGCCGAGCGGGCGCGGGTCGCCGTCGGCGCCTACGGACCGCCCAAGGGCATCGCCACATTCCTCGTCGCCCCGACGCTGATGTCCTACGGAACACCCGAGCAGCTCGACCGATTCATGCCGGGCATCGTCCGCGGGACCGACATCTGGTGCCAACTGTTCTCCGAGCCCGGTGCCGGTTCCGACCTTGCTGGCCTCGCGACAGGCGCTGTGCTTGACGGTGATGAATGGATCATCAACGGGCAGAAGGTCTGGAACTCAGGCGCGCAGCACGCAAAGTTCGGGATTCTGATGGCCCGGTCCGATCCGGAGCAGCCGAAGCACAAGGGCATCTCGTACTTCATGATCGACATGGATCAACCAGGTGTCGACGTCCGACCGCTGCGCGAGATGACCGGCGACATTGCGTTCAACGAGGTCTTCCTCTCCGATGCGCGCGTTTCCGACGCCAATCGGCTTGGCGAACAAGGTGAGGGCTGGCGGATTGGGATGACGACGTTGTCGCACGAACGCGACCCGGACAACGCCGGATCGGGCAGCGGGTTCGTGTTCGGCGGCTCGGATCTTGGGGGAACGGTCAGCGACTACGTTGCTGCAGTTGGCGGTCACGTCGACGGATTTGCGCTCGCGATGAGCGGCGGTGCCAACAGGCTGCTCGACGGCGTCATCGACGAATTTAATGCTGCGGCTGACCCCGTTCGGCGCCAGCGATTGATGCAGTTGCACACCTTGCGTAAGGTCGCGCGCTGGTCGACCGAACGGTCGATGGCGGCGGTCAAGGCGGGTGGGCAACCCGGCCCCGAAGTGTCGACACTCAAGGTCATCGGTGCCGAGATCTCACGGCGCACGCGTGACCTCGGCATCGAGGCGATGGGTCCAAACGGAATGCTGTCGGGCAACGGCACTCCCACGGGCAGGCAGTTCTACGCCTACTGCATGTTCACACCGGCGATGTCGATCGCCGGGGGGAGCGACGAGATCAACCGCAACATCATCGGTGAGCGCGTACTCGGCTTGCCGAGGGAACCCGGCGAGGCCGAACAGCGCAGCCAACCCTGGTCGGCGCTCCCCCGCAACTGAATCGGTGGACCTGAAAACGGTGGAACATGCAGGTTTTCGCCCTCCTGCACGGTCAATTTGTCTGTCAATGTTCCGTCAAAGTGCTTGTTTTTTGCTGCTCACTCGGCACACAGTGACGTTCTTCGGGACAGAACGGACGATCTGTGGCAGGGACAGAGTGATGATCTGAGGACAAAACGTCACACAACGTGACGATTTGAGAACTTCAACCTCTCATTCATCCTTCGGGACAACATCCTGTATTACAAAAGATCGGGCGGACACAACATGAAATTTTCAAAAGTAGCTCTTGGCGGAGTGTCACTCCTTGCGGCTGGAGCACTGATTGCTACTGCTGTCACGGCCTCACAAGCAAAACCTATCAGCGTGCAATTCTTGATGAGTGCGGAGATGCTGGAGCAGCAGGCTTTTGCCGGCACCTATGTCACCGGTGGTGCTACTTCAACGATCAACGGCAGTGTCCTCGCCGGAACGTATGTCACCACTGGTGTGAGCGCAGCGATCAAAGGCAGCGCGAATGCCGGAACTGCCACCACGCTCGGAGCGAGTTCGACCGTCGCAAGCAATGTTCGGTCTGGTACCGCCACCACCCTTGGTGCCGGCGCCGCCGTCACCGGCAGCGTCACGTCTGGAACCGACACCACATTCGGAGAGGAGGCGACCTCTGGCGGTAACCAGTCTGGAATTGCCAATTCGAACGTCACTGCCGTCGCTAGCGGGCAAGAAGAAGTTCTCAAAGCACAAGAATTTCTTGGCCTCTTTGGCGCAGGCACAACAATCGGGCTCTTCTCGTTGAAGTGGGGAGTGGGCTTGGGGTGAGGGTCCCCCGGTGGGTGCAGGGATCCCGCCAGAGTTGGAGTGGTTCTACGACTTCAACGGTGAGGAGATCCCTGCGATGGGAGACGGTAGTGGCCTGGCCGAGGCCATGCTTGGAATC
>Ga0209284_10000815_pt1 | contig 50317 bp, 42 predicted proteins | sample FRY03_FD_187211 | JGI IMG/M metagenome (GOLD analysis project Ga0209284, IMG submission 187211) | Freshwater microbial communities from Lake Fryxell liftoff mats and glacier meltwater in Antarctica - FRY-03 (SPAdes) (version 2) | ecosystem: Environmental > Aquatic > Freshwater > Ice > Glacier...
TTGAATTTTGGAGCAACCGCTTTGGCTATAAAGAATTTATTTTACTAAATATAGCAAATATTGTAAGGTGTTATTAGATACTATCATGAATCTCATTATCATTGCCGTGAATATGTAAATTGTTTTTAAAATTTTGAAGGTGAATATCAAAATACATAAATTTGATACACTTTTTTAACCATATAACCTTTGAACCACCTCATTCGAACTCAGCCTTACTTTATACTTCGATCAATCATTTTACCTTACAACCACCTAATGCATTTTTTTAAACCTGAATTGTAGCGCTTTTTCATAAACAGCTTCATATAATGGTAGTACTTTTTTAATATCAAACCTCAGAGCATTTTGTAAGGCATTTTCTTTAAAGGTATTAAGAATGGCTTCATCTTGGAGAATTTTTATAGCATTTTCAGCCATTTCTTCCACATTGCCTACATCGCTTAAATAGCCTGTAACACCTTGTACATTGACCTCTGGAATACCACCGGCATTACTAGAAATTACAGGAGTTTTATTAATCATGGCTTCTAATGCGGCTAGACCAAAACTCTCCGTTTCCGAAGGCAATAAAAACAGGTCTGAAAAGCATAAGATTTTATCAATTTCATTACTGTTGCCAAGAAATAAAACTTTATCAGAGATACCATATTCTTCGCTTAATAATTCCGCTTTTTCTTTTTCTGGACCTTCCCCGACCATAATTAATTTTGAGGGAATTTGACTTTGAATTTTATAGAAAATCTTTATCACATCTGGAATGCGCTTTACTTTTCTGAAATTACTGATATGGGTAATAATTTTCTGGTTTTTCTGTGCCATTAAAGAGCGCTGACAATCGGTGAAATTAGTTCTATATTTTTCAGCATCTATAAAATTAGGAATTACTTCAATGGTATTTTCTATATGGAATAATTCTAGGGTGGCCGCTTTTAAATTTTCAGAAACCGAAGTGACAATATCCGATTTATTGATGCTAAAGGTAACGGCTGGTTTATAAAATGGATGCTTCCCTACTAGGGTTATGTCCGTGCCGTGCAAAGTAGTTATCATAGGAATAAAAATGCCTTCTTCTTGCAGCATTTTCTTGGCCATATACCCCGCATAAGCATGCGGAATAGCGTAATGCACATGCAAAACATCAATTTCGTATAATTTTACAGTATCTACAAGCTTACTCGACAACGCCAACTCATAAGGCTGGTATTGAAACAAAGCATACTCAGGTACATGCACTTCATGGAAAAATATGTTGTTGTTGAGCAATTCTAAACGTACCGGTTGTTTGTACGTAACAAAATGTATTTCGTGACCTCTACTGGCAAGCGCAATTCCTAATTCGGTGGCAACTACCCCACTACCTCCAAAAGTTGGATAACAAACAATAGCAATTTTCATACGTTTATATTTTGGGTTTTAATCAATGTCAAATGATGAAGGTTATTACACGTTTAAGCCAACTAGCTATAGGTAATAATGAACTTTAAACTTTAAACAATTTGAACCATCAACGAAAAACCATTAACCATCAATTCCCCTCTATGTCGGAAGTCTAACTTTGAAATTACATTCAAAAATAGTAATTAATTTTCGATAGCGTTGTAAATGGCTTTTTGAATTCGTGTTCTTAGTCCCGATTTGGCTAAAAGACCATTACTTGCAGTAGGATAGGTTCTATTTGATAAAAATACGTACACCAATTCTTCTTTTGGATCTGCCCAGGTATAAGTACCTGTGAAACCGCTATGACCAAAGCTTTGGGAAGAAACACCTCCAAAGGTCGGCACCCCTGTTCTTAAATCAGCTTTATCAAAACCTACACCTCGGCGCACATTTTCTTTACAAAAATAACAGGTATTAAATTTTTTTATAGTTCTAGCACTCATAAACCGATCTCCGCCGTACAAACCGCCTTGCAAATACATTTGCATCATTTTTGCAATGTCGTTTGCATTACTAAATAATCCTGCATGCCCACCAATACCTCCTTGCATTGCTGCGCCCATATCGTGTACGTATCCTTGGACTCTTTCATATCGATAATAGGTGTCTTCCTCTGAAGGTACAATTCTATCTTTGGGGAATTTCTCTAGTGGATTATAGGTCATGGTAGTGGCACCCAAAGGAGCATAAAATAAACGATTTGCCACTTTATCCTGTTTTTCGCCATACACATCTTCTATATATTTATGAAAAACATAATATCCAACATCACTATAGCGGTAGCGGTTCGATTTTAAATCTTGCCTCCCAATTCTGTTGTAAATAGAGTCTTTATATTCATCGATTAAATAAAGTTTGTCCGAAACTTTAATGGAATAGCCATCCAAAGGTTTATCGCGATAAAAATCTCCTGAGGGCTTTCGTTTTTCGTCTAAAGTGCTGATGTAAAAGGCGATCCATGAAGGTAGACGCCCATAATGTGATAAAGCCTTTAAAACCGTAACATCTTTTAATTCCGTTTCGGCATAATCGGGAATTAAATCGCTAAAGGTTTGGTTTAAAAATAGTTTCCCTGTTTCTTCCATTTGCATTAAAATAGGAAGCGTTCCTAATATTTTAGTTAAGGAAGCCAAATCAAAAATATGGTTTGTAGTTAAATCAGTAGTCGCATCATACCTAGGTTTTCCAAAGGCTTTGTTATAAATCACTTTTCCTTTTCTGGCCACCAACACCTGTGCTCCAGGAAACATCAAAGAATCTAAACCATTTTGTACCAAAGTATCTACCATCGCTAATTTGGTGGAACTCATACCTACACGTTCCGGAAAACTATAACCTAGTCGTGCTAGCGCATCTAAAAAAAAACCAGAGTTTACTGGTAAATTAGGATGTGAGCTTACCGGTAACTTCCCTTTTGCTGCGATGGCTCCAAAAATAACTTGAGCTGCTTTTTTCTGTGCTAAAATACTATTTTGATACGCTACTACAACGGCATCAATATAATTTAAAGAATCAATATCTAATAAAGCATAAGGTCTTGCAAATTCTACTAAGACCGTATTAGAGCTTCTAAGGGCAGCAATTCCATTTAAAATCGCTATCTCTTCCTTTGAATATTTATAAGATTTCCATGGGCTTTCGTTGCTTTTATGATGTCCAATAATCACAAAATTATAGCCCGCAATGCTGCTGCTAAACGATGTGAGTTCTGATAACTTAATCTGAGTAACTTGGGCATATTTATTTAATTCTGTTAAAAAAGCAGCATGCGGATCATCACCTAATTTAATATACGCAATTTTTTTATTTTCTAGTTTTTTGATGGGTAATACCGAAAAATCATTTTTAGCGACTGTAATGGCATTTTCCATAGCTTGCTCATAAATTAAATCATTCTCCAAGGTATTTAAATCGCTGTACAAATTGTTAAGGTCAATAGGCTTGTAATTATTTAAACCAACTTTATATTTGGCTTCTAGTATTTTTTTAACGGAGCTCGAAAGCCTTTTTTTCGTGATTTTGCCTTTTTCATAGGCTTTCAATAAAGCTGATTTAGCGGTTTCAACATCTTTTGGCATCAACAAAATGTCGTTACCAGCCATAAAAGCGGCGAGTTCTATATCACCAGGATTTTTTGGGACTCCTACCCCGCTCATATTTAAAGCATCCGTAAAAATTAAGCCTTTAAAACCCATTTGCTCTTTTAATAATCCAGAGATGATTTGTTCGGATAAGGAAGAAGGAACTTTTTTCTGAAGTTCTAAACTTGGAACACTTAAATGTGCCACCATAATGGAGCTTATACCTGCTTCTATTAATTTTTTAAAGGGATAAAGTTCTACACTGTCTAATCTTGCTCTTGAAAAGGGAATTTGAGGTAAGGTTTTATGGGAATCTACCGAAGTATCTCCATGACCAGGAAAATGTTTTCCGTTTGATAAAACAAGTTCACTTTCCATACCTTTCATAAAGGCAATTCCGTTTTTTACCACATTATCCCTGTCTTCTCCAAAAGACCGATTGCCAATGATTGGGTTTTCAGGATTTGTATTGATGTCAATATCTGGTGCAAAATTGATATTTACCCCTAGCCTTTTGGCATGTTTCCCTATTTGTTTCCCAACTTTTTCTACGATACTACTATCTTTTATCGCTCCCAAGGTCATATTCCAAGGAAAGGCATAGGTAGAATCTAAACGCATGGCTAAACCCCACTCGGCATCCATGGCAATAAATAAAGGTGTTTTTGAGCCTTCTTGGTAGCTATTGGTTAGTTTTGCCTGTTGTACGGGTCCACCGTTCGAGAAAATTACACCTCCAAGATGATGTTCTTTAATGAGATTTCTGATTTTATCAGTACTCGCTTTATTTTGATTGGAAGCCGCACTCACCATAAAAAGTTGTCCTATCTTTTCATCAATAGACATGGCTGCATACATAGCATCAACCCATTGTTTTTGTAAAATACTATCTTTTGTTATTAATGGATTATTTTGAGCATTGACCGCTGTAAACAAAAAAAATAACAGAATAACACTAAAGTTTTTAAACATAGGATTGATTTGTAAAATACTGACAACCTAAAATAACTCCTTTTATTACATTTTGTTAATAATTACTTGTAAAATTAGGATTTTTTTGAGGATTTAAATTGTTTATAAATCACATAAACCGACCATGCCAACTTTCTTCGGCAGGTACTTCCCAATGATTTAAGTATTCTTCTTTGTTGGTGACCAAATTATTAAAAACTATAGTATTTTTTGAAACGGATTTATTCTTTGCCATCGCCCTAAAATCTATTAAAGTTTTATAAGCAACAAATTCACCCTGTTTGTAGGATACATTCATTTTATCTAACAAATCTATGGTGTATTTTTTTTCTAAACTTTGAATAAATCTAACCGAGGCATCAATAGAACAGCCTGTTGCACCTTGCTTTTCTTGGTCTAAACAAAAAACAATAAACCTATTATAAGGCATTTCATATCCTGCATTTAAATCGCTGCCGTGGGCTGTCCAATCTTGTAAAAAGGTCTCAATTTCTTGACGTACTTCTATTAATTCTGTTTCAGAAAAAGTTCTGTTGGATTGGTATATCCAAACTTTTGCTTCGTCGGGTAAGCTGTTAAAATCTACTAGCATTATTTATTTTTTTAAATCCAATCTAAATCTGTACTTTCTACTTTGCACAATAAACTATCATATAATATAATTGCTTCTGCATACGGCATAGATGGTATCGTCATAAAATTAGAAGCAGTATATACAGTGATACTAGCTACTTCACGTTTTTTTTGAAAAAAGCTCTGTTTTATCTTTAAAGATTGAATTTTATGGTGCTCAAATATGTTGGTTACGGTATCTATTCTGCCTTCTCCTAAAATAATATAATCTTTTTGATAATTGTAATAACTCTTCTTATACCGCAAGTAATTTAGAAACAAAAACCAAGGTACAAGTAGAAGGTTTACAACACTAAATCCAACTCCTAACAAAGATATGGCTATTACATTTATTAAAACCAATAGATATACCGTTTTAATAAACAATTGTGTTTTAAAATAGGGATCTGGCTTTGCTCGGTTTTCAACCCTATTCACTATTGGATAACCAAAAACAAACTGTTCAAATATTTTTAAGTTCTGATTTTTAAGCCCCTCAATCTCTATGTTTTTATTTGAATTAATGGCAGACATCGCTTGATTAAATCGCAGAGAATACATGCCAAATTTTTGTTTTAACCTATTTGTCTTATATATTACCGATTGTATTTTAGATGATTTTAGACTGTAAGTTACCCGATTAAACAATCCCTTTTCAATTTCAATAGCCTCTTTTGAATGCTTTACGCTTAAACCGTAGTTGTTGATCATCACTTTAACCACTGAATAAATAACTGAACAAATAATAGCGATTATGATGGTCAGAAAATAAATGATAATAATGGTAAAGTAGGTTCCTGATGTGGCCTCCGTGGTAAGGTTTTCAACAAATCCTGCAAACCCAAACATATCCGTGATATCTTTAATATCTATGAGCAAACCAAAAATTATTACGGAAAGAAGGTAAAAACTATTAAAATGATTTTGAGTTAAACCAGCCATTACAAGTTCAGAAAAAGAAATGTTGAGCACGGTATCGTTAACCACTGTTTCTTCTTTAAGATTTTTACTGTTAACAAGTGCCTTTTTTAGAGCTAGAGCTTTTTCTGTGCTTAAAGATTTAATTATCACTTCGGTAGTTTTATCGCCAGCCGTGTCTATACTTAGACCCACTACACCAACAAAACGTTGAAGAAAATTTTGTGATATATGTACATTCTGTATCTTATGAAGTGAAATTTCTAAACGTTGTTTTTTAATGATTCCTTTCTGTAGCACAAAATAGTCATTAGAAATAAAAAATTGGAAATTTTTAAATGATAAAAATCCTCTTATGATAGAAAAAACAACCAAAGTAAAAACTCCGAAGCCAATGTGAGTAAGGTATGGTTTGTATTGTTCTGGATTTCTAAAAAACTGAAAAACATAAAATAGCAGCGGTAAATAAGCCGACTTAAAAGTATTAGCGATGGAAGGAAAAACTAAAAATATAATTCCCTTAACGGACTGCTTTGATGGAATTTCAAAATTAAATTCGCTCATTAATCTGTGCTGTAAGGTGTTCTTTTAATTTCTCTGCTTCTGCCAGTAACAGGCCTTTGATGACCATATCACTACCATCAGCACCTGCCGTAAATAATTTTAAGTTTGCAAGTCCAAAAAAACGAGAAAGTATGCCTTGGGTAATATCTAAATGCTGAATTCGTGAAAGTGGCACCGTGGTTAATGAATTAGTTAAAACTCCCTGTTTAAAAGAAATATCATGAGTTCTAAGCGCATATTTTCGCTTTTTAAATTCTAAAATTGAAAGCGTACTGTGCAGAAATACATAAAGTATTAAAACAACAAAAATTTGAAACTTGAGCGCAATAAAAGGCTCAACACGCCAATAATTTGCAATGAAAATTAAGGAGGCTAAAACAATGTATTGCAAGGCATTATTTAATACTAAAACATAAAGGTATTTTTTACTTATAGGTGTAAATACGATATCATTTATGCTGGTACTGGCTAAAGAAGATACCGCTATAGATTCATTTTCAAACATGGCCATCAAATTTATAAATCATCGGCATTGGCAATCAGCTCTGCAATATCCATTACTGCAATATTACCTTCTTTTTCTTTACCCTTAACACCGTCTGTCATCATGGTATTGCAAAACGGACAACCTGCCGCAATAATATCAGGTTGTACTTCTATCGCTTGTTCTGTGCGTTCTATATTCACTTCTTTATCCCCTTTCTCGGCTTCCTTGAACATTTGCGCGCCGCCAGCACCACAACACAAACCTCTTGATTTGCAGCTTTTCATTTCGACCAATTCAGCATCTAATTTCCGGATTAATTCCCTTGGAGCTTCATATATATCATTGGCCCTACCTAAATAACAAGGGTCGTGAAAAGTGATGCGTTTTCCTTTAAATTTACCACCTTCGATGGTAATCCGACCTTCATCGAGCAATTGCTTTAAAAATTGGGTATGGTGTACCACTTCATAAGAGCCGCCCAAACCAGGATATTCATTTTTTATGGTATTAAAACAATGTGGACATGCAGTAACTATTTTTTTTACTTCGTAGGCATTTAAAACTTCAATATTAGTTGCTGCTTGCATCTGAAACAAAAATTCGTTTCCTGCGCGCTTTGCAGGGTCGCCAGTACAACTTTCTTCGGTGCCTAGTACAGCAAAACTAACCTTTGCTTTATTTAATATTTTCACAAATGCCTTGGTGATTTTTTTGGCTCTGTCATCAAAACTTCCCGCACATCCTACCCAAAATAAAACCTCGGGCTGTTTTCCTTCTGCAAAAAGTGCTGCCATTGTTGGCACATTCATTTCATTATTCATAGCTTATTTTATTATGATTCGTTAGTCCAGTTTAATCGATCTTGTTGATTAAATGGCCATGGCGCACCATTATTTTCTATATTCCCCATCATATTATTTAAATCAGCTGGTGCAGCCGATTGTTCCATCACTAAATACTGGCGCATATTCATAATGATGGATAAAGGGTCTATACTTACCGGGCAAGCTTCAACACAAGCGTTGCAGGTGGTGCATGCCCATAATTCTTCGCGAGTAATATAATCGTCTAGCAACTGTTTGCCATCTGGCACAAAAACACCTTTGTTGGTATCTATATTTTTACCCACTTCTTGCAGTCTGTCGCGGGTATCCATCATAATTTTTCTAGGTGATAATTTTTTACCCGTTTGGTTTGCAGGGCATTCGCTAGTGCAGCGTCCACACTCGGTACAGGTATAAGCATTTAATAGCTGTACCCAAGTTAAATCCATTACGTCTGAAGCGCCAAATTTATCTGGTACTGCTGCACCTGCCTCGCCTGCAAGCAAGTCTTCCTCAGGAGCTGCAAAGGGATCAACACTGGGATCCATCATTAGTTTCACCTCTTTCGTAACAGCTTCATTATTGGCAAATTCTCCTTTTGGATTTATGCTACCGTAGTAGGTGTTCGGGAAAGCCAACAAGATATGTAAATGCTTAGAAAAATATAAATAATTTAAAAACACTAAAATGCCCACAATATGAAGCCACCAAGCAGTTCGCTCAACGCTATGTAAAGCGCCCTCAGATAAACCACTAAATAAAGGGGTGATAAATTGACTCACCACATTGCCCGCATTTAAATTTTGAAAGGCTATATCGGTAGCGTTCATAGTTAAAAACAAACACATTAAAACAACTTCAAAATAAAGAATGATATTGGCATCACTTTTTGGCCAACCTTTCATTTCAGCACCCAAAAATCGCTTGAGTTTAATCACGTTTCTACGAAGCCAAAATAAAATAACAGCTACCAATACTAATACAGCAAGTATTTCAAAGGTGCCAATTAAGAACCCGTAAACGCTGGCAGGTAATATACTCAAGCCAATACGGTGTGTGCCAAAAATACCATCGATAATGATTTCAAGAACTTCGATATTTATAATCACAAAACCTAAATAAACAATAACATGTAGAAAACCAGAAATAGGCCGCACCACCATTTTAGACTGCCCAAAAGCAATCTTTAACATATTATTTAAACGCTGAGATTTATTATTGTTAATCTTTAGGTCTTTTCCAAGTTTAATATTGCGAAATATTTTTTGAACATTCTTAGCAAAATAACCTATTCCGATAATTAGTATTAAGGTAAAAAGTATTTGTGGTAGGTATTCCATAGTAATTATTCTTCAATTTTTAAGGCTGGATCGTTTTCTGGAACTTCATAGTCTATTTGTTTTTTCCCGAAAACAGACACATTAACATAACGTTTGGGATTTAAACGAAAATCTTGAAGCAGTAAATCTAGTTCTTTGCTTGATGAGGTTAAATTTTTGTACAATTCCTCATCGGTCATTAACTTGCCAATAGTACCATCGCCATTTTCAATTTTAGCCAGCATAATATCTAAATTATTCAAGGTAGATTCTAGGTTTTTTATGGTGGTAGTGATATCTGTATTAGCCAGAGTATCCGATAGTTTTACAAAATTATTTGTGATGGTATTGATATTTTCAATAACCTTACTTATATCGTTTTTGTTATCAGACAACAAAACATCGAGCGTAGTTGCACTATTTTGAAAGCTTTTTACCAAAATGGTGAGTCCACTTATGCTTTCGCGCAAATCATTCCGAGTTTTAGCATTTAAAATCTTATTAAAATTAATGATAAGTGAATCAGCATGTGAAACAGCACCTTCAATTTTTTGCTGTAATGGAGCGAGATTTTTTTGCACCAAATCTGTTAATCCAGGTTTAATACCCGTAGTTAAAGTATCACCTGATTTTGCCATAGGGCTACCGTCAAACATAGGCAAAATTTGTATTCCTTTTCCACCAATGATACCAGTATCATATAATTCAGCGATACTATTACTTGAAAATTCAAAATCGTTACTCACCGAAAAAGTAACTATTAATTTTCCAGAGTTGTCTTTAAATTTAATATCATTTACGTTGCCCACATTGAAACCGTTTATAGAAACAGCAGTCCCAGATTGTAATCCACCTACATTGTCATAGACTCCATAAAATATTTTACTATTATCAAAAAGAGCTGTGGATTTTAGGTAGCTAAATCCCATAATAAATAATAGAATACCGCCTACAACTATAATACCTGTTTTAATTTCTCTTGATATTTTTATCTTCATTTTTTCTTGTTATATTAAAGATTTGCTAGCGATTAATAAACCTTGCTTAGCACTGGGTTTTAACTATACCATTAGTACATTCGTTGAGCTCAACTTTTTTTTAGATTGCTTTAATCAACACCCTCAAAATTCTTAACAAAATTAAAAATAATTAAATAAGAACTCATTTATAAGGACAATTATTCTGATACTAATTTTAGGGCTTCTTTGATATCAATACGAATACCGTTTTTGTAAGCTACAATATAAGCATCTTTAAAGCCTTTTTGCATCGCATCATTTTTAAGTCTGCTAGCGTAGTCGAATGAATTGGTATCTCCATACATATATCGATATAAACTTTTATGCGTTTCTTTTGAAATATTATTTAAACCCTTAAAAATTTTTGAGTTTACGGTAATATCATCTGAGCTAGCAAATATCTGAACTTTAAAAAGTACTATAGCATTCAATTTTTCTTTAGTTTCGCTTGGCTTGGTAATCTTTTCCTCTTGATTTACCACAACTTTAGGTTTAATTTCCTCTTTGGCGATATCCTTTTTATTTTCCTTTGGCTGTTTAATACTTATTGTGGTTTCTGTATCTTGGTTGTTCGAAATTTTACTTTTATACTCAATGATGGCCGCAGCAATAGCTTCCCCCATATCTTGCTGACCTTTAGCGGAGTTTAAATACTCCCCTTCAGGTCTGTAAGTTAAAAAACCTGTTTCTACCAAAACACTAGGCATAAAAGTTTGATGCAACACAATAAACCCCGCTTGTTTCACTTGCCTATCTTTTCTTTTTAGCTTTCCTGTAAAATTATCTTGCATCAATTTTGCTAATAAAATACTTTGATCCAAAAATTCTTCTTGCATAATAGTCATCCCTATGACCGATTCTGGAGAATTAATATTGTACGCCGCATAACGGGTTTCATAATTATCCTCTAAATATATAGCCGAGTTTTCTTTTTTCGCAATTTCGAAATTTTGTTTGTTGGCGTGGAGTCCTAAAACAAAAGTTCCTGCCCCATTTGCTTCCGAAGTATGAGAATCGCAGTGAACGGAAACAAAAAGATTTGCCTTTGCCTTATTGGCAATTTCACCCCTTTTAAACAAATCAACAAAAGAATCGTCTTTTCTAGTGTATATCACTTTAATATTGGGATTTTTCTCTAAAATGGCTCCTACTTTTAAAACTATATTTAATGCGATATTTTTTTCTAAAAATCCGTTTCCCAAATTACCTGGATCATGTCCTCCATGCCCCGCGTCTAAAACCACAATAAAAGGATTGTTGGTATCATCATTTATTTTATCATTGCCAAAAGCTGGTGCGCAAAAAAAGCATATTAAAGTAGTTAGCAAATAAAAACATTTTTTATTCATTGTGAAATATTGTCGTTTAGGTTAAAATAATTGTAATGTAACAAGTACAGAACAAAAAATATATGTAAGTTTGACTCCGATTTTAATCGTCGTATAGACAAGACAAACTATTACAAAAATAGGATTTATAGCCTTGCAATCAAACAAACACTATCTTCTTTTATTTTTACTACTGTTTGGTGGTACTCTCGGCTTGTTTGCTCAAGAAAACAAAGTAGTTCCCTTGGTTATAAAATCTACTTACGACTCCATTATAGCGCCAAAGATCTTCCCTAAACTTGGAATTAAACCAAAAATGGAGCTTGATACAGTTAAAATTGACTCCATTACTAAAAAGCCATCTGTTTTATTAGATAACATAAAATACAAGGCTACGGATTATGTTAAGTTGAGTCAGAAAGATCAAAAAATATATCTTTATAATAATGCAGAAATTCAGTACCAAGATACCGAACTTAAGGCAGGAATTATTATTTTGGATTATATTAAAAACGAGGTGTATGCCGGAAGAATTAAAGATTCACTAGGTAATTATACCCAATTACCTTATTTTAAGCAGGGCGACAATATAGTAATCCCCGATTCTATTCGCTTTAATTTTGACACTCAAAAGGCATTAATTTGGAATTCAAGATCAGAGCAACAAGCCGGTTTAGGCTCTATGGGTAGTGATGCTATGAAAGTCTATGCGAAAATTACAAAAAAAGAAAATGATTCTGTTTATTTTTTGAGTAAAGGAAAGCTCACCACCTCAAAGGATACCATAAATCCTGATTATTACATTTTGATCAACAAAGCCAAATTTATTCCTAAAAAAAAGGTGATTGCGGGATTTAGCAATATGTATATTGCGGATGTCCCTACCCCTATTGCGCTACCTTTCGCGTATTTTCCTATGGCACAAGGTAGATCTGGTGGTATTATTATGCCAACTCCTGGAAATATTCCCGAAAGAGGCTATTTTTTACAAGGAGGAGGGTATTACCTACCTCTGGGCGAATTTGCTGATTTAGAACTTACTGGAGATTTGTTTACCAATGGCAGTTATGGATTTAATACAAGATCGGTTTATGTAAAACGTTATAAGTTTCGGGGTGGTTTTAATTTGCAATATCAAAATTTAATTACCAGCCAAAAAGGTTTTGATGATTACAGTAGAAGTACCAATTATAATGTTCAATGGAACCATTCTCAAGATCAAAAATCGAACCCTAATTCGCGTTTTTCTTCTTCGGTAAACTTAGGAAGTAGTCAATATTTTAGAAATTCTTTGCGAAACCAAGATTTAGCCAATTCTCAGAACAATACTATGCAATCTTCTATATCGTATCAAAAAACCTTTCCAGCGTACCCTTCTGTAAACCTAAGTTTAACCGCTTCGCATAGGCAATTAACAGGAGAAACCGTTACTGGTGACAATATAGATATGACCCTCCCCACCTTTCAGGGAAGTATGGAGCGTATTTTTCCTTTTGCTAGTAGAGAAGGTGTGAAAAAAGGGATCATACAAAATATAAATTTTCAGTATGATGTAAATGCCCAAAACACGCTACAAACGAACGATGTTGATTTTTTAACCAGTAAAATGTTCGATAATGCCCAAGTGGGTGCAAAACACCGAATCCCTATAAATACCAATTTCAAAGTTGCTAAGTTTTTTAGTGTTACCATGGGTGGTAATTATGAAGATTTATGGACTTTAGAAACTTTTAAAAGACGATTTGACGAGGTAAACAATAGGGTAGTTATTACCGATACCATTAGTGGTTTTGATCGTTTTAATAGCTATAATTTTAATACCAGTATCGGGACAACCCTTTACGGAAGAGTAAACTTTAAAGAAGGTAGCAAAATAGAGGTAATTAGGCATGTGGTTCGTCCCACCATTAGCTATGGTTTTACCCCTTCCTTCGACCAGTTTTATGATGAACTTTTGGATAGCAATGGTGAATTAATTTTTGATAGAAATAATGAATTAAGACGCTACACCAGATTTGAAGGAACGCTAAACGGCGTACCCAGTTTAAATAGATCCAACGCCATGAGTTTTGATTTAGCGAATACCATTGAAGCGAAAGTGCGCTCAAAAGATTCTACAGCGACAGAACCAAAAAAAATACAACTTTTAAGAAACCTGAATTTCAATACGGCCTATAATTTTGATGCAGATTCTTTGAAATTGAGTCCCTTAAACTTTACTGGGGGTACTAGTATTCTTAATAATAAAATGGCCATAAATTTTGGAGGAACTTTAGATCCCTATGCCATAAATAATAGCGGTGCAAGAATAAATGTTTTAAATGCAAAAAATGGAGGCAGTTTATTTAGACTAACAAATGCCAGAGCCAATATTAGTTATGCACTTTCTAGTAAGGATTTTGAAAAGAAAGATGACGAGGATAAAGATAAAGAAGATCAAAACAAGTACGACTATAGCTCTGCAAGCGGCGGTAGAACTGATGATCTTTTTGGAGACGCAGATTTTATGCAAAACGGACGACCTGGTTTTGGTGAAGAAGAAGATGAAGAAGAAAGAGAAAATACTTTTTACTCCAATAAAATTCCTTGGGATTTAAGTTTGGCTTACACCGTTAGCTATGCCAACCCAAATAGGCAAAACACTATAAATAATCATAGCCTAATGTTTTCGGGCGACATAGAATTAACTCCCAATTGGAAAGTGGGTGCTTCCTCAGGTTACGATTTTGTAAATAGTGGATTTACTATCACCCAATTGCGTTTTCAAAGAGAATTGGGAAGCTTTAACCTGCGATTCAACTGGACACCGTTTGGTAGGTACGAGCGATGGGATTTCTTTATCGGTATTTCTAGTTCTATTTTACAAGATCTAAAATGGGATAAGCAAAGTAGGAGAAGGTAATGTTGGCTTTTTGGTTTGAAAAATGATTAAGGTTAAGGTTTTTTTTGATTTTAAACCAAATGGTTGTTTGTTGCTCGTTGCTCGTTGGTCGTTGGTCGTTGTTCGTTTTAAAGTGCTACATTAAACTAAATCAAAAACTCGAAAAACCATAAACTAATAAACTTTTTTTACCTTGAAATCTTGCCCTGAGCAAAGTCCAATTGTTTGCTTACACTCGCATTTGATCTTGACACTTGAACTTGTAATTGAAACCAGAACAAATTTACCATCAACGGACAACCACAACCAACAACGAAAAAAAACCCAAAAAATATGCAGCTTTTCTACCATCCTGATATTACAGAAACCTCAAAGAATTTTACCTTCCCGACTGAAGAGAGTAAGCATATTGTAAAAGTGCTTCGCAAAAAAGATGGTGATATTTTGTATTTGACCAATGGTAAGGGTTTTTTGTTTGAAGCTAAGATTACCGCTGGTGATGTCCGAAAATGTGCTGTTGAGATAGTAAATAGTACTTTTCAAGCTAAAAAAGAACCTTTTTTACATCTGGCAGTCGCACCTACAAAAATGAATGATCGCTACGAATGGTTTTTAGAAAAAGCAACGGAAATAGGTGTTTCAGAAATTACGCCGCTCATTTGTGAGCATTCTGAGCGTAAAATTATCAAACTAGATCGATTTGAAAAAGTGCTTCAGTCGGCAATGAAACAATCGCTACATTACCACATTCCCACACTAAATGAAGCCATTACGTTAAACGAATTTGTGAGTCTCAACCACCCAGAAAACCGCTTTATTGCCCATTGCGAAGAAACGGATAAAACGGAACTTAAAGACCGACTAAAACCCGATGAAAATGCCTTAATTTTGATAGGGCCAGAAGGCGATTTTTCAACTAAAGAAATTCAATCTGCCCTAACAAATGGTTTTTTACCCATTGCCCTAGGAACTACAAGATTAAGAACTGAAACCGCGGCAATTTATGCAACTGCCTGCTTTTCAATTTTAAATGCTTAAGTTTAATCTAAAATAACTTTAGAAAATTTTATTCATCAAAGCCTCAAGAACATCAATTTCGCTTGGTAGAAATTACTTTAGTTTGACACGAATTATCAGGAATGAATATAATTCAAATTAACTTTTTACTATTCTCTGTGAAACTCTCCAAATCTCTGTGAATCTCTGTGAACTAACCGTTAGATAAGAGTTAAGTAGAGCATTGAGACCAACACAAAGTCTGATCATAAATTAGTGATTTAGATTGTCAGAATTAATAAGTCAATTTTTATTCATTTGTGTTTTTTCTCATTATGTCGTGAGGTTCTTTTAAAAATACTATTTTTATACAAACTAATCCGTTTTTGATTATTACTATTTGCTATGAAAACTTTAAAATATGTTCTGATACTGATTTTTATTTCCAGTATCAACCTCATCCAAGCCCAAAATATTGCCGTCTTAAAATATGGCGGTGGCGGTGATTGGTATGCCAATCCAACCGCATTACCAAACCTTATTAAATTTTGTAACGCAGAAATCGGCACCAAACTAAATCCAAAAGTAGCTGCGGTAGAAACGAATAATGAAGAAATTTTTCAGTATCCTTTTCTGCACATGACGGGGCACGGCAATGTCTTTTTTTCTGAAGAAGATGCTGAAAATTTAAGAACCTATTTGTTGGCAGGCGGTTTTCTGCATATTGATGATAATTACGGCATGGAACCTTATCTTAGAAAAGAACTCATTAAAGTTTTTCCCGATAAAGAATTGATTGAATTAGGCGCAGATGATCCCATTTTTAATCAAGCCTATAGTTTTAAAGCAGGATTACCCAAAATACACGAACACGATGGCAAACGACCACAAGCCTTTGGCATTTATCACGAAAGCAGATTGGTGCTCCTTTTTACCTACGAAAGCGATTTAGGCAACGGCTGGGAAGATCCTGAAGTACACAATGACTCAGAAGAAGTTCGTTTAAGAGCTTTGCAAATGGGTGCTAACATTATTCAATATGTATTTAAAAACTAACTAAATGACCTCAAAAACCATCACAAGCGGTATTTTACGTGCGGTTGCGATACTAGCAGGCATTGTCATTGTTTTGTATTTTTTATACCAAATACAATCGGTACTCGCCTATTTGTGTATTGCAGCGGTCATCGCTTTAATCGGAAAACCAATTGTTATTTTTTTGAAAAGACGACTCAAGATGCCCAACACCATAGCAGTAATTGTTACGATGGTTTTAATGGTTGGGCTACTTTCAGGATTAATCGCTTTATTTATTCCTTTACTCTCCGAGCAAGGAAGAAATTTATCTTTATTAGACGTCAACAAATTGCAAGAAAATTTAAATTCGCTTTACTTTGAAGTTACCCAATATTTTAGTGCTACCCCCGATGCGGTGAATGAACTTCTGAAAGAATCACATTTAGAAAAAAATATTTTAGACGGCTTTGATATTGGTTTTATACCCAATTTTTTGAATTCATTTTTTAGTGTTTTGAGCACGGTAAGTATCGGATTATTTTCTGTTTTATTTATCTCTTTTTTCTTTTTAAAAGATAGCGATTTAATACAAAACGGCTTATTGCTTTTTGTGCCAGAGGGTAAAGAAAGTAACATGATAAATTCTATTTATAAGATAAATAATTTACTTTCCAGATACTTTGTTGGGCTGCTTTTACAGCTCTTTATTTTGTTTGTAATTTACGCGACAACCTTGGCGCTAGTGGGCATTGAAAATGCCATTGTAATTGCCTTTTTATGTGCCTTATTTAACGTCATTCCATACATAGGTCCAATCATCGGCGGAGTGCTTATGATTGTACTCACTATGACTACTAATTTAGGGGCCGATTTTACCAGTATAATTTTAGCAAAATCAGGTTATGTTTTAATCGGATTAATTGTGGGGCAATTGGTCGATAATTTCTTTTCACAGCCCTTTATTTTTTCGAATAGCGTGAAGTCGCACCCCTTAGAAATTTTCTTAATTATTATCATCGCTGGATTGCTTTTTGGCGTCGTTGGGATGATTGTTGCTGTACCTGGTTATACCGCTATAAAGGTAATTTTAAAGGAATTTTTAACCGAAAATAGGTTTGTGAAATCTATTACTAAAAATTTATAGTAAAGCTTTGAATAAAAATATATTAAATACTGGTATTCAAGAATTTATAAAAATTAATTGGAATACTGACATGATGTCAGTATTACTCAAAAAGCCAATTTTTGATGGGGTTTCTCAGAAGGAGCTAGTGGAACAATGTGAAGCAAAGAAAAAGTGTAAAGACAAGCTCCCAACTTGGTTCTCAACCAATCAAATTTATTACCCCAACAAACTAAATATTGAGCAAACTTCCTCAGAAATTACAGCCCAATATAAAACAAATTTAGTTTGTGGGAAATCGCTCATCGACATCACTGGCGGATTCGGAATTGACAGCTATTTTTTTAGTCAAAAAATAGCTCAGATTACGCATTGCGAAATCGATGAAAATCTATCAAAAAAAGCAGCGCATAATTTTGATGTTTTAGGGTTAAAAAATTGCTCTTGTATTGCGGAAAATGGGATTGATTTTTTAGCAAAAAGTAACAGCCATTTTGATTGGATTTATATAGATCCCTCCCGGCGAAATAATAGCAAAGATAAAGTATTTTTTTTGAGGGATTGTTTACCCAACGTTCCTGAAAATTTAGAATTGCTATTTTCAAGATCATCAAATATATTGATCAAAACTTCTCCCCTTTTAGATTTTTCTATCGGTATCAAGGAGTTAAAATTCGTGAAAGAAATTCACGTTGTTGCCTCACAAAATGAGGTAAAAGAATTGTTGTGGATTTTAGAAAAGGACTTTCAAAATAGTATCAAAATTAAGACCATTAATATTTCCAAAGAGCAGCAAGAAACTTTTGATTTTATGTTGCTTGATGAAAAAGAAACCATTCCCGAATTCGGATTGCCCTTACATTATTTATACGAACCCAATAGCGCTATTTTAAAATCTGGTGCTTTTAAATCCGTAGCAAATCGTTTTGAACTTAAAAAATTACAGGAACATAGTCACTTATATACTTCTAATACGCTTATCGATTTTCCAGGTAGAAGTTTTAAAATAGAAAAAGTAATACCCCATCAGAAGAAAGAAATACAAAAGTTAAACATCAGCAAAGCGAATGTAAGCACTCGTAATTTTCCAGAAAATGTGGAGAACATTCGCAAAAAACACAACATAAAAGATGGTGGAAATGTTTACTTATTTTTTACGAAAAATATTGAAAATAATCTTATTGTTTTGGTGTGTAAGAAAGTTTAGATAGCGTTTATTTTTTACAATTCCATTTAAAATTAGCCACTTTATCATTACTCCCAGCAGAAAGGTTATAATGCCACCACTCGGTACGAATGGACCAGAACCCAAAAGACTCCATCGTTTCTTTCAACAGCTTTCTGTTGTTTAATATTTGCTGGGGTAAATTTGTATTGTCGTGATAGGCTTTTTTGCCAAAGAAATCAAAATCAGTTCCCATATCCACTTCAGCACCCTCTAAAGTGACTAAAGTTATATCTACCGCACCACCCTTATTATGAATAGAGCCTTTTACAGGATTGGCAACGTATTGCGGATTTGGCACAATCGCCCACATTTTATATTGTACATCATTCGGCCGGTAGCAATCAAAAAACTTTATTTTATAGCCTTTTTTTATAAAAGCTTCATTTGCTTTTAACAGTGCTTTTGCTGTTTTCACAAGAGTATAGCACTCCGCGCAATCATACACTTTGGCTTTCAAAAAATTGTTGGTGGTAGCATATCGCAAATCATACACAAAATCATCACTAAAATCTGCTAACCGAACAAAAGTAGTATCTGGGAAGCCATCGAAACTATTGATTTTTTTTGAGGTAACTAGTTTTTTCGTTTCTACCGAATCAATAGCCATAACCTTAATGTTATTAGGTTTTTCGGTGGTTTCTTTGATTTCGTTTTTACATCCTATTAAAAAAAGGAATGCTACTAAAAAAAATAATTTTTTTTTCAAGGGTTCTGATTTAAGCATTTTATAAAAATATGATGTAAATTAATCGAAAGTTTTGAAAAACATCAATTTCAAAGCTAAAAATTGATTTTTTATGCAGTTTCGGAATAGTATAGTCATTTTTGCTTTATTACTTAGTTTAATTGGATGCAATAAAAAACCTGCAGAAAAATGGTTGTTGGGATTTGAAAAAACAGCCATCAACCCTATTATGAAAGCGGATGCCAGCTTTGTTTTTCAAGACCCTATTTTAGACACACTGGTACAATGGCAAAAAGCGGATGTTTTTAATCCTGCGGCTATTGTGCGTAATGATACAGTTTTTATGCTCTTTAGGGCAGAAGATAACCCTAAGGCTATCTTAGGAGGACGTACTTCAAGAATTGGTTTGGCCTATAGTTTGGATGGAATATTATTTACAAAATATCCAGAACCCGTTCTTTTTCCAACGAATGACAAATTTAAGTATTGGGATTATCCAGGAGGTATTGAAGACCCAAGAGTGGTGGAGACTCCCGACGGCAATTATATTATGCTTTATACTAGTTGGAATAAGGAGGTAGCCCGACTTTCAAGTGCCTACAGTACCGATTTAAAAACTTGGATTAAAAACGGACCTGTTTTTCAACAAGCTTATGAGGGGAAGTTTTTAGATATTTGGAGCAAATCTGGCGCTATGGTAACAGAATTGATGGACGGCCGACTGAAAGCAAAAAAAATAAATGGTAAATATTTGATGTATTGGGGAGAACTTTTTGTAAATGTAGCAAGCTCAGCAGATGGTTTAAATTGGGAGCCAACATTAGACAACAATGGAGAATTATTACACTCCTTCAAACCCACTTTAAATGATTTTGATAGTCACTTAACCGAGCCAGGGCCACCTGCACTTTACACCGAAAATGGAATTTTATTACTCTATAATGGTAAAAACATAAGCGGTGAAGGTGCCACCAGTAAAGTGCCCGAGGGTACCTATTGTGGAGGACAAGTGCTATTTGATAAAAATGACCCTACCAAAGTTTTAGAACGATTACCTGATCCCTTTATCTGTCCCGATTTGCCCCACGAAATTTCAGGGCAATACGCCGCAGGAACCACTTTTATTGAAGGTCTTGTGTATTTTAAAAACAAATGGTTTTTATATTACGGCACTGCTGATTCTATGGTCGGTTTGGCGGTTAGAGAAGCTGATTAAAAATCGATATTGAGTGAAATTAATTTCTGCTTTTCTCTCCATACTTCAAACCAATTGAAAGTATTCGTTGAAGTTCTTAGACGTCTTATTATTTTTAATAATCATCCATAAAAACTAAAAAAAACGGCAACCTGGATAAAAAAATAAAACCAATTTACCCCAAAAAAAAAGCCTCAAAAATGGAGCTTTTCTTAAACATTATCAAAATTCTACCAAGAATCTATTTCATTTTTAATTTCTTCTTTGGTTTCATCTGTTTTTCTGATAAACGACCCATTATTACATCAAATTTTCCTTATTGATAGATCATATCATCATCGGTTACTTTACCGTATTTTTATTTAAATTCTCGTTTTACTTGTTTCCATTTCCTTTCTTACTGATCCGTATTCATCGTTCTATATTTCAAAATTAAACTTATATAGTTTTTTAAGCACAAGTTAAAAACGATAAACTAAGTTTTTTTTAACGGGATTGCTAATTTTAATAATGCTAAAAGACTGATCTGTTTAGCTAAAAACGAAACCTTCTTGACTAAAGTAGCTCAGGTTTTTAAAATTAAATCAAGTTCAATGGTCAACATTAAAATTAGGCAGGAGAAGCAGGCAGTAGTAATATGCAAGTAGGAATTGAACTGGATCGAGGCAAGCAGGTGAGCTATCAAATTCCAAATAAACAAATCTCAAATTTCCCAAAAAAATAAAAAAAGATGCAATCATCAGGGAGTTTAACCCTAAGAGATTAAATTAAAAAAAATTTCGAATATTATAAATTTAATCAATGCCTACTACCTCTGAAAACTGCCTATTCTTAAAGAATTTTTAGTCCCTAGTAATTCACGATATATTCTAAATACACTAGACTAAATACTTTTAAATATATATTTAACCTAAGATTCGATTCTCCGAAATAAAAGGTTGGTGATAATACCGCTTCCCCGTTGCTTTATAAAGCGCATTGGCCAATGCTCCCATAATAGGCGGATAAGGTGGTTCGCCCAGCCCCGTTGGATCTATATCGCTTTCCACAAAATGGGTTTCTATTTCCTTTGGTGCTTCACTATGTCGAATTAACCTATACTTGTCAAAATTATTCTGTTCTGGTTTCCCTTCTTTAAAACTTATGGCACTATACATCGCATGACCAATACCATCTACAGCACCGCCTTCCACCAAATTTTTTGCAGCGTCAGGATTTACAACAATGCCGCAATCTATCGCAGCGGTTACTTTTTGAACCACTGGTTGTCCATTTTCCATAACCATATCTAAAACCTGAGCCACATAACTGTTATGGCAGAAATAGGCGGAAACACCACGGTGAATATTTGCATTCTCTTTGCCCCAGTCCGACTTTTCTCTCACTAATTTCAATACTCCAGCATAACGCTCTGCATCATAATCATTCTTTTCACCCACAGGATTTTCTTGTGCACGTTTTAATAGTTCTAATCGGAATTCGATAGGGTCTTTACCCGCAAGTTCTGCGACTTCATCTAAAAAAGATTGTTCTGCTCCAGCGATAAAATTAGACCTTGGAGCTCGGAAAGCCCCAACGGTGATATTGGAGTTCACCATCCATTCTTCTGCCAAGTAATGACTAACCGAACCCGCAGGAAAACGGTTTGCTTCTAAAGGACTTTCTGGAATGCCTCCGGCACGGACATGAAAAGCAATTAAATTATTATTTTCATCTAAGGCTGCCCTGTAAAAAGCATGATAAGCTGGTCTGTAAATCCCCATCGTCATATCATCCTCACGGGTATAAATTAATTTTATAGGTGCTTTCATTTGCTGAGAAATAGCACCAGCTTCTGTTAAATAATGACCGTAAAGTCTGCGTCCGAAACCACCTCCCATACGTGTCATTTGTATGTCGACTTTTTCTAAAGGCAGTCCCAACCTTGCAGCAACACTTTTCTCCATAAATTCTGGAGTCTGGATGGGGCCGTTCAGCACTGCCCTATCATCGGTTACATCAGCAAAAAAATTCATGGGTTCCATGCAGTTATGTGCCAAAAACGGACAAGAATAACTGCGTTCAATTACTTTAAAAGCCGTTTTGAAAATTTCATCTGGATTGCCATCTTTGCGCACCACAGTTTGTTTTATTTTAGATTGCTGCAACATTTCATTGGTATGAGCAGTTGAATTTTCAAGTCCCGCTGGAAAATGAATATCCATAGTATTCCCAAACATATCCATTTTGGCTTTGATGTCAGGAGTAGGCTCCCAGACTATTTTCAATGCTTTTTTGGCATTCATTACTTCCCAAGTGGTTTTACCAACTACTACTACTAAATCTTGAAATGCAGTAATATCAAAGGCACTCATAGTGTAATCCTCGTTAAAAGTTTTCATTTCAAAAACAGATGTAATCCCAGGCATTAATTTGGCTTCGGTAGCATCAAAAGATTTTAATTTCATTCCGAAGGCTGGTGGATGTGCAATCATAGCAATCAACATGCCTTCTTTTTGAATATCAATTCCGAATAAAGGTTTTCCGGTAACTATGTTTTTGCCGTCCACATTTTTGCGAGAAGTACCAATTATTTTGAAGTCTTTAACCTCTTTTAAACTCACCTCTTCAGGAGCCGTAAGTTTAGCAGCGGCAGAAGCCACTTCACCATAACCCAATGTTCTGTCTGATGCTTTATGAAATAATTTTCCAGCGTCGGTCGTAATTTCTTCTGCAGGTACCTGCCATTGCTCGGCTGCCGCAGCTACCAACATATACCGACCAGTTGCTCCTGCCATTCTGAGGGCTTCCCAACCATGGCGGATAGATTGACTACCACCAGCCAATTGTCGCTTAAAAATAGTAGTGTTTAATGCAGCTTGTTCTACAATTACATCTTTCCAATCAATATCGAGCTCTTCGGCGACAATCATGGGCATCGATGTTTTTACATTCTGCCCAATTTCAGGATTGGGTGACATAATGGTTACCATACCATTATCGCCGATTTTTAAATAGCCATTGATTTCAAACCACTCTTTGGGCATATCGATGATTTGTTCTGGAGTGGGTTTGCAAGAAGCCAACCAACTAAAACCAATCATCAATCCACCACCAGCGAGGGCGGAAGTTCTTAAAAAAGAACGTCTATTATAGGAAGTTTTTACGAGTGTCATGTTCTTTATTTTTTAAAACGATGCCTACCAAAAGTTTGGGCAGCGTTATACCTAAATTATATATTTATTGACGTGGCAGCAGTTTTGATGGCCTTTTTAATTCGTGTATAAGTGCCACAGCGACAAATATTCCCGTTCATAGCGCCTTCAATCTCCTTATCTGTGGGGTTCGGGTTGCTTTTTAAAAATGCACTGGCATTCATAATTTGTCCCGCTTGGCAGTAGCCACATTGATATACATCTTCTTGCAACCATGCTTTTTGAACAGGATGATCACCATTTTCAGATAATCCTTCAATCGTGGTGATGGATTGTTCCCCCACTGCCGATACAGGTAATTGACAAGAACGAATTGCGCTATCCCCTAAGTGAATGGTACATGCGCCACATTGGGCAATACCGCAACCAAATTTAGTGCCTACTAAATTAAAATGATCTCGCAACACCCAAAGCATTGGGGTCGTGGGATCCACCTCTATTTGTTGCTTTTTTCCGTTGATATTTAGAATAAACTGCGCCATAGTCTTAAAATTTGTTTCAATTTAGTGATTTTTTTTGATGTGCGAATTACTGAGGTCAAATAGTTTTTTCTGATAACTGACTGGCTTATAAATTTTTAGAATTTTGTTTTTTGAGTTTAAATTATGATTGGCCTATACTTCAGATTTATTCTCAAAAGAAGTGCTTATAAAGATTGCTCCAATTTCCAAAATACGTACACTGTTAGAAGAATCTATTCGGGGTTATAAAGCAGCAATTAAAAAATATAAGGAAATATTATAGAATGCCGCCTTAGCACCTAAAATTAAAAGTCTTCTTCGAGATCAGTATAAAAAAATTAGTATAGATTTAGATGAAAACAGGACTTTAGAAGATTTCGAAAAATAAATCATTTTCTGAGTAATTAAACAAAAACGCATATTTCATAAGTTGATATTCTTTTTTGGGTATTACTAAAATCTAAAAGATTGTTTTCAATATCAATGACTTGGATTATGAGTAGTTTTTAATATTAGGCTATAAAAACTTCCCGTAATTGATTCCTTTCTCTTTTGAAACGAAAAACCAGCACAGCGCCTCCCATGCCTAAATGTGTCATTTTTAAAATGCGCAATAAAACCATCTGAGTATTAAAATTAAACTAAGCTACCTTGGACTTAAGTACGTGATTTTAAACATTAGAAAAATAAACATTTTAGTTATTCCCTGAGGTGATTTTGAACGCCTTTGGCAGAAACTTGAAAAATTTGATGATTAAATTTCAGGCCTAAAAACCTAAGTAATTTAATAGCGTTAAAATTAAAACGTATTGAACTCATGCTTTTATTGATTCTCCATTATCTTTTCCAAAATAATAAAAACTATGAAAATTGATTTAAAAGATAGAATTGCGCTTATCACAGGAGCAGATTCTGGAATCGGAAAAGCAACGGCGAAAATTTTCGCACAATCTGGTGCACTTTTAATGCTTACCGATAAAGACGAGGACGACCTGAAAAAAACTTATAATGAGTTGAAAAAGGAGTTTAAAGATGCGACCATAAAGTATCATGTAGCGGATATTACCCATAATAGTAAGGTGGAAGAACTCGCTCAAAAAGTAAAATCGGAATTCGGTAATACAGCCATCATTGTGCATTGTGCTGGTGCTCGTGGAGCGGCAGGTGATTTTTTGAGTCTAACTGATGAAGATTGGATGAACACGATTAATGTAGATTTAATGGGTGCCGTGAGAACTGCACGTGCCTTTGTGCCTCAAATGCAAGCCAATGGCTGGGGTAGAATGATTTTAATCTCGTCGGAAAATGCTTTACAACCTTATGAAGAAGAAAGTCCGTATAATGCCTGTAAAGCTGCTATTGTAAATTTATCGAAATGTTTATCTCGTTCTTATTCCAAAGAAAACATCACCTTTAATACGGTATCGCCTGCATTTATAAAAACGCCCATGACCGATGCTATGATGAAAGAAATAGCAGAAGAAAAAGATATTTCAATAGAGGAAGCTGAGCAATGGTTTGTTAAAAAGAAAAGACCTCATTTAGCGATGGAAAGACGCGGAAGACCCGAAGAAGTCGCTGCAGTTATTGCATTTTTATGTAGCGAAGAGGCTTCATTTGTAAATGGTAGTAATTACCGAGTAGACGGTGGAGCGGTTGAATCTGCTTTTGGATAAAATTATAAAAGAGGGAAGTAAATAAACTGCAACGGTGAAAACTAGTTGCATTTTTTTGAATTTAAACTTTTTAAATCATTATTACATAATCGCCCTAAGACTTAGACTCCGCCCAACCACCTGAAAATAGCTAATTGTTACATTGAAAACATATTTAAACCATGATTATTCCATTGCAAAATTACTACATTAATAAATTATTATATTCATCATCCTTAAGCTTCGACTCCGCTCAGACAATGGAAATAAGCTAATTGTTATATTGGAAATACCTTCAAATCAGTATTGCTACATTGCTAAATTGCTACATTAATAAAATATTACATGAACCAATTAAATTTATTCTCGTAATTTTGAATTCTAGTTGCATTACAGATAAATGAAAGAAGAACAAACCACACGAATTAATAAATATTTAAGTGAAGTTGGTTATTGCTCCCGAAGAGCGGCGGATAAATTAATAGAACAAGGCAGAGTTACTGTAAATGGTGCCGTTCCTGAAATGGGCACTAAAATTAATGCAACTGATGAAATTCGAGTGAATGGTGAATTGGTTGGGAAACCTAAAGAAAAATTTACTTATCTCGTTTTCAATAAGCCTGTTGGTATTGTTTGCACCACAGATACGGGTGTAGAAAAAGATAATATTATAGATTTTATTAATTATCCCAAGCGTATTTTTCCAATCGGGCGATTAGATAAACCTAGCGAAGGTTTAATTTTTATGACCGATGACGGCGATATTGTCAATAAAATTTTAAGAGCTAGAAATAACCACGAAAAAGAATATATAGTTGCCGTCAACAAACCGGTAACGTCTGATTTTCTAAGAAAGATGAGCAGTGGTGTTCCTATTTTAGATACGGTTACCAAACCTTGTAAAGTAGAAAAAATAGACAAAAATACCTTCCGAATTATTTTAACACAAGGTCTAAACCGCCAAATTCGTAGAATGTGCGAGCATTTAGAATATCGTGTAAAACGATTACAACGTGTGCGCATTATGAACATTGAACTCGATGTAGAAATAGGCAAATGGCGGCATTTAAGCGATAATGAACTTCAAGAAATAAATCGATTAGTGGCGGATTCGGGAAAAACGGTGTGAAGGTCGAATGTCAAATGTCGAATGTCAAATGTCGAAAGTCGAAAGTCGAAAGTCGAAAGTTAAATATTGAAAAATTATAACCAAGGATTGTTGTTTAAATTTTAAAAAATTTACCGCTAATATATTCATGGGTCTCGATGGGTTTGGGTATTCTCTATATTGTCTTTTCTCTCTTCTCTTTTTTTACTTTTTCACTTCCTACCTCTTTAACTTCCACGCTAACAAACTAAATCACTAGCCCACTAACTCACTAACAAACTAACCCACTACCCCACTACCCCACTATTTAACTATTTCACTACCTTTGCATCATATTTATAAAAATACATGACATTCAAACAATTAGGAATTGTAGCTCCTATTTTAAAAGCGCTAGAACTAGAAGGGTACGAAAACCCGACTCCCATACAAGAACAATCCATCCCTATTTTAATGAAAGGCAAAGACCTTTTAGGTGTTGCACAAACGGGCACAGGAAAAACAGCGGCATTCGCCATTCCTATTTTACATCATATCTATCAAAATAATAGTGGCATTGGTAAACGCAAGATAAAAGCTTTAGTCGTTACGCCGACCCGTGAATTAGCCATACAAATTGGAGAAAGTTTTACCGCTTACGGTAAGTTTACAGGAATAAAAAATACGGTAATTTTTGGCGGTGTAAAGCAAGGTAAACAAACCGATGAATTGCGCAAAGGCGTTGAAATTTTGGTGGCTACGCCAGGAAGACTTTTAGATTTAATGAATCAAGGGTTTATATCGTTACGCGATTTAGAATTTGTAGTCTTAGATGAGGCAGACCAAATGCTCGACATGGGTTTTATTCACGATGTAAAGAAAATTATTGCTAAACTACCTCCAAAACGTCAGTCACTTTTCTTTTCGGCTACCATGCCAAAAACAATTGTGGAACTTTCTCAGAAAATTCTAGGTGATTTTGAACAGGTTACCATCAAGCCGCAACAGGCTACCGCCGAAAAAGTGGAGCAAGGCATTTATTTTGTAGCAAAAGGGGACAAAGGAAAACTTTTAATTCATTTAATTGAAACGAGAAAAACCAAAGCGGTTTTAGTCTTTTCAAGAACCAAACACGGCGCCAATAAAATTGTAAAAATACTTGACAAAGCTGAGATTAATTCTGCAGCCATACATGGTAATAAATCGCAAACCGCACGCCAAAACGCCTTGAACGATTTTAAAGATGGCAAACTTACTGTTTTAGTTGCTACAGATATTGCGGCTCGTGGTATTGATATTGACGCATTGTCTTTGGTGGTAAATTACGATTTGCCAAATGTTCCCGAAACCTACGTACACCGAATTGGTAGAACAGGAAGAGCAGAGGCTAGTGGCGTTGCTTTATCGTTTTGTGATGGAGAAGAAAGATCCTACTTAAGGGATATTCAAAAGCTCATAAAACAGAACATTCCCGTAATTTCAGAACATCCTTTTATAGATGACGGGACTACTAATCAAGAAAGCGAGGATGTTCAAAGACCTCCGAGACAAAAGCAGAACAACCCATCAAAAAGTCAAAACCAACGAAATAGAAATAAGAACAGAAATCCTAGAAATTAAATTTTGGTTTTCCAGAATTTTGGAACCAAACTTTGATAAGGTTGTTTAAATACAAAAGCCCCGCTATTTTAAGCGGGGCTTTTGATTTTAAATTATGCTGCTGGTTTACTTTCCAAGCATTAAAAGCTCGTTGCATTTTATTTCAGTAACGTAACGCTTTTCGCCTTCTTTAGTTTCATAAGAGCGATGCACTAATTTACCTTCAATAGCCACTTGTTTGCCTTTGCTTAAATAGTTTTCTGCAATTTCAGCGGTTTTTCCCCAGGCTACAATATTGTGCCATTGCGTGTCTTCTACTTTTTCTCCTTTCGTGTTTTTATAACTATCACTCGTAGCGATAGAGAATTTGGCAAGCTTTGCGCCACCATCTAAGTTTACAATTTCTGGGTCATTACCCAAGTTTCCAATCAACTGTACAGAATTTTTAAGTGCGTTCATAATTTTAATTTTAAGGTTTAACAGTTCATACTATCGCAACACTATTGTTTCGACGAGACAAACTTATGGCAGCTTTTTTATCTTATTCGTTTCGGAAATAATTACTTACGTTTACAAACGTTTGTTTTCGTTTGTAAACGATAAAATTTCAATGTTTATATGACTTCAGCGAGAAAAATAAAAAAGTGAAAAAAATCTAATAAATGAAACAAATAAACAAATGAGCTTTTTATTATTCTTTAAAATTGAAATAGAAACCATACTTCTCAGAACATTTTTAAGCTTTTGGCAAACTCTAATCATTACTTTTCGATTGTTTAAGGTTCTCTATCTCCTAATAATTCTGTTTATCTGGTAGGATTAAATCAGGTTTTATCTAAGAAATAGTACAGAAATACCAAAATTTATTACAGTCAAATATTTTAAGATTTATTATAAATGCTATCAAATGTCCAAAATACACTCCTCAAATTGATGATTTAAAGTACCTTCATCCTTAAAATAGCCATCATTATAATTTTAGATATTAACTTTGCCTATATTATTCAAGCAAAACAAATAAATGAGCATTATCTCGAAAGATATTTTTAAAGCTGTAATGCTTTTAGAAAACGACGATGTTGTCGCCATACCCACAGAAACCGTCTATGGTTTGGCAGGAAATATCTATAGTGCAAAAGCTATCCAAAAAATATTTGAGGTAAAAAAAAGACCTTCTTTTAATCCTTTAATTGTTCATGTTGACTCTTTAGAAAAGGTGCTTACCATCGTTAGTGAATTTCCAGAAAAGGCAAAATTATTGGCCAAAGCCTTTTGGCCCGGTCCGCTCACTTTAATTTTAAAGAAAAACCCTGATATTCCTGATACGGTAACGGCAGGAAAAGATACTGTTGCAGTAAGAATTCCAAATCATCCGGTTACATTGAGTTTGTTAAAACAACTATCATTCCCCTTAGCTGCCCCAAGTGCCAATCCGTTTGGAAGCATAAGTCCCACTAAAGCATCGCATGTTGCTGAGTACTTTAAAAAATCAATCGAAATGGTGTTGGACGGCGGAGATTGCGAAAACGGAATTGAATCTACCATCATTGGTTTTGAAGCTAATGAACCCGTTATTTATCGACTTGGCTCTATTTCTATCGAAGAAATTACAGCCGTTATTGGTAGCCTTACCTTAAAAAATAAACAGGAAAATGCGCCTAATGCGCCGGGAATGTTGTCAAGACACTACGCGCCTTCAACTAAAACCTATTTGATTAATGATGTATTAGAATTTATTAAAAACTATCCAGATCAAAAAATTGGTGTTCTTGTTTTTTCCGAAGAAATAATGGCTCCGAATATTGAAAAGTTGGTCGTGCTTTCTTCTAAAAAGGATTTGAAAGAAGCTGCGTCGAAGCTTTACCAAACGCTGCACACTTTAGATCAATTGCAATTAGATATGATTGTAGCGGAGGTTTTTCCTAACTATGGCTTAGGAACATCTATCAATGATCGATTAGAAAGAGCAACAAAAAAATAAAAATCGTTCTATTCATGTCCAATTCCTTTTTTGAAAATAGAAGCTTACTTATTGCCACAAAACATGGTAAAGAAAAAATAATTGCCCCTCTTTTAGAAAAAAACTTTGATGTTAAGTGTTTTGTGGATGTAGATTTTGATACCGACACTTTGGGCACCTTTACTGGAGAAATAGAAAGAAAACTAGACCCCATTGCGAATGCAAGACAAAAATGCCTTTTGGCTATGGAAGCTAATAGCTGTGATTTAGGAATGGCTAGCGAAGGATCTTTTGGCCCACACCCTACCCTATTTTTTGCAAGTGCTGATGATGAGTTTCTAATCTTTATCGATAAAAAAAATGATTTAGAAATTATTGTGAGAGAATTAAGTACCGACACTAATTTTAATGGCAGCGAAATTAAAAACGAACAAGAACTTTTAGCTTTTGCAGAACAAGCCAAATTTCCTTCTCACGGATTGATACTTCGCAAATCAAAAACAGATTTTGAGGATATCATCAAAGAAATTCCTAGCCTCGAAGCACTAAAAAAAGCGTTTCATAGACTACAAAAAAAACAGGGATCTATTTATGCTGAAACCGATATGCGAGCGCATTATAATCCAACCAGAATGGAAGTTATTGAAAAAGCAGCTCAAAAATTAGTCGATAAAATAAAATCGCGCTGTCCTGAATGTTCCGCACCTGGATTTGGTGTTACTTCGGCCATCGAAGGTTTGCCATGTAGTTCTTGTGGATCACCGACCAGAAGCACTTTGAGCTATGAATATCGATGCCAGAAATGTAATTTTACCCAAGAAAAATTATATCCACATAAAAAAACTACTGAAGACCCCACTTTTTGCGATTATTGTAATCCTTAATCGTCAAAAAACCCTCAATTTTTATCTTCTAACATCGGTACAAAACGAAAAGAACCAAACTCATTCTTTTCAAATTCCTTTTCAGATTTTCGGGTAATTAAAGTCATTATTTGTTCATCAACACCCACAGGAATAACAAGCCTACCTCCTATTTTTAATTGTGCTAGTAATGGATTTGGAACATAAGGCGCTCCGGCAGTTACAATAATTCCATCAAAAGGAGCTTCGACCTCCAAACCTAAATACCCATCGCCAAAAATAACTTTTTTAGGCCGATACCCCATTTTAACAAAAAATAATTTTGTTTTTTTGAATAGTTCTTGCTGACGTTCTATGGTAAAAACCTTAGCTTTTAAATGTAATAAGACTGCCGTTTGATAGCCACTTCCTGTACCAATTTCTAAAATAGTATCATTCGGTTTTACTTGTAAAAGCTCAGATTGAAAAGCAACGGTAAAAGGTTGAGAAATAGTTTGGTCTGCACCAATTGGGAATGCTTTATCTTGATACGCGTGATCTTCAAAACTGCTATCTAAAAATAAATGACGTGGAATGTTCTTTATGGCCTCTAAAACTTTAACATCATTTATTCCTTTATTGACAAGTATTTCAGCCAATTTATTGCGCATTCCTTTATGTTTAAGCGTATCTTTCAATTCTGTTTTTGTTTCTAGGGGCTAAGGTAACTAACAGTTTATCAAAAAGGAAATAAAAGTGATTCATCATACTAATTAAAACTTTTTTTGATGCATATTCCGATTGCATAAAGCCTTAAGTATCCTTATTTTTGAAAAAAACATTTTATATGCTAAAAGTTGGAGTTCTAGGTGCAGGACATCTTGGGAAAATTCATTTACGTTTACTTAATCAATCTGAAAAATATACCCTAATTGGTTTTCATGATCCCGATGCCATAAACGGTAAAAAAGTAGCGGTGGAATTTGGCTATACTTATTTTGATAATATAAATACGCTCATTGATGCGGTTGATGTTGTCGATATTGTAACTCCAACGCTTTCACACTTTGATTGTGCGAAAAAAGCAATGGAAAAAGGGCGACATGTATTTATCGAAAAACCAATCACCAATACTTTAACAGAGGCCGAAGAATTACTTTTTTTAGAAAAAAAACACAAAGTAAAAGGACAAGTGGGTCATGTAGAACGTTTTAATCCTGCTTTTGTGGCGGTAAAAGACAACATTATTAATCCTATGTTTATTGAAGCTCATCGTTTGGCAGAATTTAATCCGCGTGGCACCGATGTCCCTGTAGTATTAGATTTGATGATTCACGATATTGATGCTATTTTAAGTGTCGTAAATTCTAAAGTGAAACAAATTAACGCTAGTGGTGTGTCCGTGCTCAGTAATTCCCCAGATATTGCCAATGCCAGAATAGAGTTCGAAAATGGTTGTGTAGCCAATTTAACGGCTAGTAGAATATCTCTGAAAAACATGCGTAAATCGCGTTTTTTTCAGAAAGACGCATACATTTCTGTCGATTTTTTAGAGAAAAAAGTAGAGGTGGTAAAAATGAAAGATGCCCCAGAAATTTCTGGAGATTTTGATATGATTTTACAGAATGCAGAAGGAATCAGAAAACAAATCTATTTTGAAAATCCTGATGTGGAAAATAACAATGCCATACTAGACGAACTTGAAACCTTTGCCGATGCCATAAACAATAACACAATACCAGTAGTAAGTTTAGAACAAGGTACAAATGCGCTGAGGGTAGCTTTACAGGTAATTAATGCTTTTTGAGTGAAGAGGCTGAAGCCGATGGTCTAAAGTCAAAAAAGATTAAAGAAAAGTTCAAAGCGAAAAGTGAAAAGTGAAAAGTGAAAAGTGAAAAAAATACGAAATACGAAATAGACAAAAGTTAAAAGTCTACATTCAAAAGTCCAAAAAAGAATAGAGAAAAGAGAGCACAAAGAGTGAATTATAAACTAGAATGCGCAAAGCATAAAGCCTAGAGCTTAAAGCATATAACATAAAAAAGTAATTAATGAAAAATATAGCAGTCATCGGAGCAGGTACTATGGGAAACGGAATAGCACATGTTTTTGCTCAAAATGGGTATAATGTGCATTTAATTGATGTTTCAAGCACATCCTTGAAAAAAGGCATGGATACCATCACTAAAAATCTAGATAGAATGCTTGTCAAAGAAGTAATTTCTGAAGCAGATAAAAAAGCAACTTTAGGCAATATCAGCACGTTTACTGACTTAACAGAAGGTGTTAAAAAAGTAAATTTAGTGGTTGAAGCGGCCACAGAAAATATCGATCTAAAATTAAAAATCTTTAAGAATTTAGATGAAATTTGCGACCTGGAGACTATTTTAGCGACGAATACCTCTTCCATTTCTATTACTCAAATTGCATCGGTTACCAAACGGGCAGATAAAGTTATTGGTATGCACTTTATGAATCCCGTGCCTGTCATGAAGTTAGTGGAAATTATTAGGGGTTACAATACTTCGGATGATGTCACTAAAACAATTATGGAACTTTCTGAAAAATTAGGAAAAACGCCAACTGAGGTTAATGATTACCCTGGTTTTGTCGCAAACCGAATTTTAATGCCCATGATTAATGAGGCGATTGAAACTCTTTATAACGGCGTTGCAGGTGTCGAAGAAATTGATACCGTTATGAAGTTGGGTATGGCGCACCCAATGGGACCTTTGCAATTAGCAGATTTTATTGGTTTAGATGTTTGTCTTTCTATTCTAAACGTAATGCATAACGGATTTAAAAATCCCAAATACGCGCCTTGTCCCCTATTAGTAAATATGGTAATGGCCAATAAACTAGGCGTAAAATCTGGCGAAGGTTTTTATGATTATTCGGAGACTAGGAAAGCAGAGAAAGTAGCTAAGGGGTTTGTAAAGGGTTAAAATTTTGTTTCATGTTTCAAGTTTAAGATTTTTTTGAAAGTTGGATTTTTAGATAGTTGGAACATAAATAATTGAAAATTGAAACCATACTTTTTTTAAATTATGAAATATATTAAAACAATTGAACATAGTAACCCCAAAGTCAGCAGGCTTTGCGGAGCGGGGAAGGTTTAAAGTCTTACGTTGAAAATATCTATAAACTAATATTCGCCGTCAACGTTCTTCTTAAAAATCAACATTTAAAACTTAAAACTTTTTTTGAAATTATGCTTGAAATTTATACTTACTACCTAGTACTTATTACTTTAAAAAAATGTTAGGACTAAAATTACCAACAGACCCAAGATGGGTGAATATCGTAGAAAAAAATATTGATGAAATTTTAATAGATCATGCGTATTGTGAGCAAAAGGCAGCTTCAACAGCTATTTCTTTGATCGTTTCTTTTCCTGAATATACAGATTTGGTGCAAGAAATGGTAGCACTCGTACGTGAAGAAATGGGACATTTTAAAATGGTGCACGACCGAATTTTAGCGCGTGGCGAGGTCTTGGGCAGAGACCGTAAAGACGATTACGTGATTGAACTCATAAAATTTTTCCCTAAAGGTGGTAGCAGAACAACACAACTAGTACACCGCCTTTTATACGCTGCACTTATTGAAGCTAGGAGCTGTGAGCGTTTTAGATTACTCTCTGAGGAATTAAAAGATAAGGAATTAGCCTCTTTTTATCATAAATTAATGATAAGTGAAGCCGGACATTATACCCTATTTTTAACTTTCGCCAGACAATACGGAGACCGGAAAGAAGTAGATAACAAATGGAAAGATTTATTGGTTTATGAGGCTAATATTATGAAAAATTTAGGCACAAAAGGCATAATTCACGGTTAAGTGCTACTGCTTCTCGGCATAATATAATGTTTTAATAATACCATCAGACAAACCTATTTTGGGAACATGTATTTTTTTAACGCCGCTCCATTTTGTAGCTTGCAAAAATATTTTGGCTGCGGGTATAATAACATCGGCCCTATCTGGATTTAAACCTAATTTTGAAATTCGTTCTTCGTAAGTTAAACTTTCTAAAAAATTATACTGGGCTTTTAGCGACAAATAAGTTAAGGCTTCACCTTCTTTTTTATTTGAAATTTTATGCAATTTGTTGATGTTTCCGCCTGAGCCAATGATGGAGAGATTAGGAATATTTTTTACATGTTCTATAATCCAATCTTGTAATTTCACCCAAGTACTTTCCCCTACCATATTATTAAGCAAACGAACTGTACCCAATTTAAAGGATTTTGATATTTTAATTTTGCCTTCAGTAAATAGCGTGAATTCTGAACTACCACCACCCACATCAATATACAAATACGAGCAATCCTTTTGCATTAATTGCTTCAAATCTGTTGAGGCTATAATGGCAGCCTCTTTTTTACCATCAATTAATTCTATTAAAATTCCTGCTTCCACTTGAACTCTTTTAATAATTTCAAGTCCATTATTGGCCTCCCGCATCGCCGAAGTAGCACAAGCCATGTAATTTTCTACACCAGCAACATTCATTAAAAGCTTAAATGCTTTCATGGTATCCACAATTCTATCGGCATTTCTATTTGAAATTTCACCAACGGTAAATGAATCTTCCCCCAAACGAACAGGAACCCGAACCAGAGCACTTTTTCTAAATTGGGTAGGTGCGTGCTTTTCCTCAATAATATTATGGGTGAGCAATCTTATGGCATTAGAACCTATATCTATGGCGGCAAACTTTCTTACTTTCAAATTAAATAATTTTTAGGATTCTAATTTTGCCTTATAATAATCGTATATGGCAAATTGTGATCTTATTTCTGCACCTTTAACTTTTAGATAAGCATTATCTTGTTGTTCACAAAAAATTCTAGCTTTTAAATTATCACTCCATGAAATCTCAAAAGTATCCATCAATTCTTTCTTAATATCTGCATCATAAATCGGACAACCCACCTCAACTCGGTAGTCTAAATTACGTGTCATCCAATCGGCAGAAGAAATATATACTTTGGGATTACCATTATTGGCGAATATAAACTGTCGGGGATGTTCTAGAAATTTATCTATAATACTAATCGCCTCAATATTTTCACTCATGCCTTTAATACCTGGTATCAAACAACAAATTCCTCTTATAATCAAATTAATTTTCACTCCCGCATTACTTGCTTCATATAGTTTATCAATCATTTTATAAGAGGTAAAGCTATTCATCTTTATTTTAATATAAGCCTGTTTACCTGCCCTTGCATTCTCTATTTCATTATCTATGAGTTTTGAAAAAGCATTTTTAGTATAATGGGGAGAAACTATTAAATGTTTGTATTTATTGATTTTATAGGTCGTTTCAAAAAAATCGAAAATTTTATTTAATTCTCTTAATATATCATCATTTGCCGTAAACAAGGTGAAATCGGTATAAATACGTGCTGTTGATTCATTAAAATTGCCTGTACTTATAAATCCGTAGCGTTTAATAATTGCTCCCTCTTCCCTTTCTATGAGGCATATTTTACTGTGTACTTTTAGCCCTGGAACACCAAAAATTAGCTTTACACCTTCTGCTTGTAATTGCTCTGCATACTGAATATTGGCCTGCTCGTCAAAGCGTGCTTGCAGTTCTATTTGGACCGTTACGTGCTTTCCGTTTTTTACGGCATTTATTAATGAGGCTGCAACTTGTGAATTATTCGCTAAACGATACACCGTAATTTTAATCGCTCTCACTTTTGGATCTAAAGCAGCTTCTCTTAAAAATTTAATAATGTATGAAAAAGTATGGTAAGGGGTATATAGTAAATAATCTTTCTTTGAAATACTTTCGAAAATACTACCGTCTAAACATAAACCTTTTACAGGCAATGGTTTTATTTTTTCATAAAGTAAATCTTGTCTTCCTAGGCTAGGAAAGTTCATATAGTCTCTTCTATTATGGTACCTACCGCCGGGAATAACACTATCTGTATCCTCTATTTTCATTTTATCTTTCAAAAAGTTCAAGGTGTCTTTTGAAATACTTTTATCATATACAAAACGAACAGGATCACTTACTTTGCGATGTTCCAGACTCATAGATATTTTCTCTATAAAACTTTTGCTTAAATCGTTATCCATATCGAGTTCTGCATCACGAGTTATTTTTATCATATGGGCAGAAATAGTTTTATACTCGAACATATTAAAAGTATTCTTCAGGTTGAACCTAATTAAATCGTCTAATAGAATAATATAACTGTCTTCACCTTCTTTTGGCAGTACAACAAAACGATCTATCCCTTTCGGAATTTCAATTAAAGCATACTTATTTTCTGTCTTTTTTTGATTGTTTTCAGCTTTCAAAACCATTTTTATCGCCAAATACGCCGCTGTATCTTTAAGGACTGGAAAATCTCTTAAATCATTTAAAATGATGGTCATCAAAATAGGACTAACCTCATTTGCAAAATAATTTTTTACAAATTCTGTTTGAGAAGCCGATAATTCATCTTCCTTGATAATATGAATATTCTTTGTTTCAAGCTCGTCTTCAATTTCCTTTAAAATTTTTAAACTATCAGTTTGTTGGTTAATAACTATTGTGGTAATTTCTTCCAGTAAATCTTTTGCAATTTCGCCACCTAAAACACTTTTCCCTGATCTGCCAGCTTCAGCTATTCTCTTAACAGTAGCATAACGCACCTTAAAAAATTCGTCTAAATTATTAGAGAAAATACCTAAAAATCGAAGTCTTTCTATCAACGGAACCCTTTTATCCGCGCTTTCTTGCAATACCCTTTTATTGAACTGCAACCAGCTAATTTCTCTATTGATATATTTATTTTTACTTTTAATCATTATTTAAGTTGTTTTGGAAATAGCACTGTTTTGGTTCTCCCTTTAACAATAGCACGCCAGTTATCAATATCAAAATTTAATTGTACCAGACCAGCCGTTGGAACATTTTCTATATACTGATTGCCCCAAAGATTGACAATTTCGGTAAAAGCGTGGTTATGTCCAAAAATAAGTACAGTATTTAAGGCGTTTTCTAAATTCTTCACAAATTCTATGACCGAATTTCCTGAAAAATCATATAATTCTTTAGTAAGATGAAAATTATTTAGCGGAAAACGCAATACTCTTGCAGTAATTATACCTGTATGTAAAGCGCGGTTAGCAGGGCTAGAAAAACATGCATCTATTTTTATATTTAGGTCATTAAATTCTTTCGCTACAGCATACGCATCTGAAATGCCTCTTTCTTGTAATGACCTATCTAAATCGGCAACTGATAAATCCCAAGAAGATTTTCCATGTCGCATTAAGATTAGTGTTTTCAAATTAAAATGTATTTAGTTATGGTGCTAGTCTCTCTATTTTCCAGTCGATATCTTCTAAAGTATATCGAATACGGTCATGCAAACGGTTGGGACGACCTTGCCAAAATTCCATCGACACTGGTTTTACAATGTAGCCACCCCAAAAACTAGGACGTCCTATTTCTTTAGATTGATATTGTTTTTCTAAGGTTTTTAGCTTTGTTTCCAAAACTTCCCTAGAGGCAATTACACTGCTTTGGTTTGATACGATGGCACCTAACTTACTGCCATCTGGTCTAGACTCAAAATAACCATCTGATAAATTTTCAGCTATTTTTTCTGCTTTTCCTTTGATGATGATTTGACGCTCCATATTGGGCCAAAAAAAAGAAATACATACATTGTGATTGTTTGCGATGGCTTTACCTTTTTCGCTTTCGTAATTACTGTAAAAAATAAAACCCTCGTAGGTGTATTTTTTAAGGAGCACGACCCTGCTTTTTGGAAAACCATCCAACCCTATCGTTGAAACTGTCATGGCATTAGGTTCCTCTATCCCTTCTGATGCCTCTGTTTCATAAAACCATTTTTGAAAAAGTTCCATAGGATTATCCGATATGTTGGATTCTACGAGCTCACTTTTCTCATAAGATTTTCTATAATTCCCTAAATCTTTCTGCATAATTAATGGTGTAAGGCCTAAATAACAAAGTTCAACAAAAGATAGGAAAACAGGAAGTGTTTGCAGTTAATAATAAGATAAAAATGATATTTTTTAAGAAAAATCAAAAACCTTACCGTCATCCGCTAACAATACTTTACTAAAAATTTCGGAAGCTTCTTCTTTGAATAGTTCAATCGATGGATATCTTGTGGAATAATGCCCTAGTATCAATTGCCCTACATTGGCTTGTTTGGCAATTGAAGCAGCTTGTTTGGCCGTAGAATGTTTTGTTTTTGGTGCTAAATCTACCTGCGATTCTAAAAAAGTAGCTTCATGGTATAGAACATCCACATTTTTTATTTGAGGAATTATATCTGGTTTATAAGCCGTATCACTACAGAAAGCATAACTTTTTGGCTTTACTGGATTAAAGGTTAAAAATCTGTTCTTTATGGTGCGACCATCTTCTAAAACAATATCTTTCCCATTTTTAATATTTTGGAAATAGCATTTATCAATGCCATAACTCAACACAGTAGCAATATCTAATATTCTTGGCCCTAGCTTTTCTCTAAATAAAAAGCCATTGGTATAAACCCTATGGTTTAGCGGGATTGTCTCTACGGTAACTTTATCATCTTCATAAATAAGTTCAGAAGTTGCAGCGGTTAATTCGTAAAAAGTGAGTTTATAATTTGTATAAGAATTACCTAATTTTAGTAACAACAAAATAGCTTCTTCAATTCCCTTCGGGCCATAGATGTGCATTTCTGCATCTCTACCCAAGAGTCTGAATGTGGAAATAAGTCCTGGCAATCCAAAAAAATGATCACCGTGCAAATGCGAAATAAAAATATGATTTATTCTTGAAAACCTTATTTTATGCTTCCTTAACTGCACTTGAGTTCCCTCACCACAATCGATTAAAAACATCTGGTTCTTAATCTCCAGCACCTGCGCAGTGGGGTTCGTAAGTGTTCGAGGGGTGGCGGCATAACAACCAAGTATGGTTAGTTTCATATCTTAAATTGAAAAATGAAAAATGAAAACGAAGTCTAGTTCAAATTTGATTTTGAGGTCTTAATAATGGAAGCAATTAATTTTATAATTTGAGTACAATCATTAGATAATTTTATAAATACAATTTCTTTTAAAATAATCAGACTTATAGCGTAATTCTAGCCAATATCTTGTTTTATTAGCTTCTTTTAAACCAATGGACATCTTATGTATAAAATCTTTTTTACTTTCAGCTTGTTCGGCTTCACGAACCATGGCACCTATACTGGTACCTGAACGCATTAATTGTTTTGTTAAAATATATTCTTTCTCCTCATTCTGAATACTTTTAACTACTTGAATAACCAATAATGTAAAATCGAAACTTTTTTCTTCTACTATATTTTTTCTCTTATTTGACATTACCGATTCTAACAATTATTTTTTTATTTCCAACTTTCTATTTTTCCATTTTCCACTTTTAACTTTTAACTTTTAATTTTTAATTTTCAATTAATTATATTCCCAAATCTCGTTCAATCTCTTCCATTTCAATAATATCTTTTGCTTCTTGTATTGTTGGCACGAGCGTAATTTTATTGGGTATGTCGTCATACGAAATGGCGTCAGTAACCAAAACGAAAGATTTTCCTGATTTTTTATGTTTGTTTGTTAATTCAAAAAATTCTAGAATATCGTTTTTTGATAAATTTGAAAATGAAAAAAGATTGATAATCAAATGATCATTTTTAACCTTATCGTAACCATTATGCAAGTTCTCTAAAAAGGTTTTTAGTGATGCTTTTTCTTGGTGAACAATGGTTGTTGTTCCGTCTGAATCAAAAATCATAAGTTTTTATTTTATTTTTGAAGCTAATAAATATATAACTGCCATACGAATGGCGACTCCGTTTTCTACCTGATTTAATATGATAGATTGTTTGGAATCGGCTACATCGCTGGTTATTTCTACTCCCCTATTGATAGGGCCTGGGTGCATGATGACAATCTCTTTCTCTAAACTGTCTAACAGTTTTTTATTGACACCATATTGTTGGGTGTATTCTCTCGTGGTAGGAAAATAGCTAATATCAAGTCGTTCATTCTGAATGCGAAGCATGTTGGCAACATCACACCATTTTAAGGCTTTTCTAAGGTTTGGTTCTACCGTTACGCCTAAAGATTCAATATACTTTGGAATTAAGGTTTTAGGTCCACAAACTTTTACCTGAGCGCCTTGTAATTTTAAAGCAAAAATGTTTGATAAGGCCACTCTTGAATGCAGAATATCGCCCACAATAACAACATTCTTACCTGCAACATCACCTAATTTTTCACGAATAGAATACGAATCTAATAAGGCCTGCGTTGGGTGCTCATGTGCCCCATCACCCGCATTTACGATGGAAGCTTTTACGTGTTTTGATAAAAATATTCCCGCTCCAGGATTCGGATGCCGCATGACCACCATATCTACTTTCATAGATAAAATATTGTTGACCGTGTCGATTAAGGTTTCTCCCTTTTTTACGGAAGATTGCGATGCCGAAAAGTTTATTACATCAGCCGACAATCGTTTTTCCGCCAATTCAAAAGACAATTTTGTTCGTGTGCTATTTTCAAAGAAAACATTGGCAATGGTAATATCGCGTAGGGAAGGTACTTTTTTAATAGAGCGGTTAATGACTTCTTTAAAATGATCCGCAGTTTCAAAAATGAGCTGTATATCCTTGGCCGTAAGATATTTAATGCCTAACAAGTGTGGTACACTTAACTCGCTCATTTTTTTAGTTTATGGTTTAAAAGTTTTTGAGTTTAAAAGTTTGATAAAATGGTTGTTTAGTAAGGTCAATAGCTAAGCTAAACCTTGAACTCTGCATTTAAAACTTTTAATTATTCATTATTATTTACTAATTAAATATACGGCATCTTCGCCATCATTTTCTTTCCACATGACTTTTACTTTTTCATTATTGATAGCATCAACCTGCCGCCCTCTGTAATTAGGTTGAATGGGTAAATGTCTGCTGAACCTTCGATCAATTAAAGTTAACAACTCAATTTCTAAAGGCCTCCCGAAAGATTGTATTGCTGTTAAAGCAGCACGAATACTGCGTCCGGTATATAAAACGTCGTCTATAAAGACCACTTTTTTATCTTCAATTAAAAAATTGATGGTCGTTTCACTGGCTTCTAAGGGTTTATCGCCTCTGCGAAAATCGTCCCGAAAAAAGGTAATATCTAAAAAGCCGAGGTTAATATGTTTTACGCCATAATCATTCTTCAAAATATCATTTAGCCTTTTTGCTAAAAATATTCCTCTGGGCTGCAGACCAATAAGAACAGTATTTTTAAAATCTAAATGATTTTCTAAAAGCTGACAAGCCAAGCGATGTAGGATAATATTTATCTCTTTGGAAGAAAGCAATACTTTTTGACTCATGCTCAAGTTTTGTAATTGCAAAAGTATCAAATTATCTGTAAAAAATTGAAACTAATGTAAGTTTCGTTTGGAATGTTTTTAGATATTAGATTTAAAAATAAGAAGCCGTCTCAAAATTTTGAGACGGCTTCTTTAAAACTAGGAATATAAAAGCTTACTTTTTCTTTTTAGCTCCTGCTTCCATTTTCTCTTTCAAGGCTTGTAATTGCACATTAGCATCTCCTAAAGTTGGTTTTGCTTCATCGGTTTGAGCCGCAGCTTTCTTAACAGCAGCTTTTACATTACGTTGCTCTTCTGCTTTGAAAATAGCAGTGTGACTAGCAACAACTCTCTTGAATTCTTTATTAAACTCAATGATTTTAAATTCAGCCGAGTCACCTTTTCCCAATTTAGAACCATCTTCTTTTTCTAAATGACGGGTTGGTACAAATGCTTGAATATCTTCATTAAAATCAATCGTTGCGCCCTTATCTACAACCTCTGCAATAGTTCCAGTGTGTGTTGTATCTAAAGCGTACTCAGTTTCGTATTTATCCCAAGGATTTTTAGTAGTTTGTTTGTGACCTAAAGATAATTTACGTCCTTCAACATCTAACTCTAATACTTCAACTTCTAATTTATCACCTACAGTTACAAATTCTGATGGATGTTTAATTTTCTTAGTCCAAGATAAATCAGAGATATAGATTAAACCATCGATACCTTCTTCTAATTCTACGAATACACCAAAATTAGTAAAATTACGAACGATACCTTTGTGCTTAGAACCTAATGGATATTTAGTTGTAATATCAGTCCATGGATCTGGAGTCATTTGCTTAATACCTAATGACATTTTACGATCTTCACGATCCATTGTCAATACTACAGCTTCAACCTGATCACCAACTTTAACGAAATCTTGTGCAGAACGTAAATGCGTTGACCATGACATTTCAGAAACGTGAATTAATCCTTCAACACCTTCAGCAACTTCAATAAACGCACCGTAATCAGCAATAACGACTACTTTGCCTTTTACTTTATCACCAATCTTAATTTCATCAGATAAAGCTTCCCAAGGATGCTTCTCTAATTGCTTAAGACCTAATTGGATTCTTGATTTGTTATCATCAAAATCAAGGATTACTACATTTAATTTTTGATCTAACTCAACAACCTCATTTGGGTGGTTAATTCTAGACCAAGAAAGATCTGTAATGTGCACTAAACCATCAACCCCACCTAAATCTATAAACACACCGTAAGAAGTAATGTTTTTAACGACACCTTCTAATACTTGTCCCTTTTCTAGTTGACCAATGATTTCTTTTTTCTGTTCTTCAATATCAGCCTCAATCAGCGCTTTGTGCGATACCACAACATTTTTAAATTCGTGATTAATTTTCACTACTTTAAATTCCATTGTTTTACCTACATACTGATCATAATCTCTAATTGGTTTTACATCAATCTGAGAACCTGGTAAAAATGCTTCGATTCCGAAAACATCTACAATCATACCACCTTTAGTTCTACATTTCACAAAACCATTAACGATTTCTTCTTTATCGTGAGCAGCATTTACTCTATCCCAAGCCATAATAGTTCTGGCTTTTCTGTGTGATAATACTAATTGACCACTTTTATCCTCACGAATATCGATAAGAACCTCAACTTTATCACCAACTTTTAAGTCTGGATTGTAACGGAATTCGTTCAGGGAAATAACACCTTCAGATTTTGCGTTGATGTCGATAATAGCTTCACGATCTGTAATATACACTACAGTCCCTTGCACTACTTCTTCATTCATAGTATCTACAAAGTTCTCAGTAACTAATGATTCAAACTCCTGGAGTTTTGCATCATCAACTTGCTCAATACCTTGTTCGTACTTTGTCCAGTTAAAGTTTTCTAAAAATTCTTGAGGGTCTTGTACAGGTTTCTGTACTTTTACTTCTGTAGCTTCAGCTACTTCTGTTGCTTTTGTTTCTTCAGCCATTTGCTGATTTATAATTTGTATTTTGCAGCCTTACAAGAGTTCAACTAGTACTACAAAAGAGTTATACTTATTTTTTTGACTTCCTTTTATCTCCTGATTCGTTTAAAAAGGAGTGCAAAATTACAAATTAATTATTAGTTTACCTATCCTAATTTATATTTAAACCTTCGATATTCTTTTTTGGAATTGTATTGGTCAAATTTTCTTGTATTTTACTGCAACATTAACCTTTAAAAACGAAGTAAATGAGCTTAAAAACTAAGTATTAAGCAGCTTTAACCCTTTGAAATCAATTAGGAATTAAAAACGGAGACATTTCAGAAAAAACTTGAGTTTTGAAAATTAAAGGTGAAGCTACAACGCCTCATAAAAAAAATCTTATCTGGGATAAAATCAAAGAAATAGGTGGTGAATATGCAGCTGATTTAAAAGCCAATTGCCGTTAATGATAATTCTGTTTTCCATTGATATATTATAAAAGGTGGAGACTCTTTAAGTAAAATTACACAACATTATTATGGTAAAACCACAAGGTACAATCAAATTTTTGAGGGGAATACTAAGGTCTTGAAAAATCCTGATGTAATCCACCCAGATCAAATTTTGGTTATTCCTAATTTATAGACTTGCTAAAATATTAGACTATTTTAAAAGTAAAAAGACGCCATTTGTGCGTCTTTTTTTTGTTTTAATCATATCAAATAAGCATGCTCCCTAGTTTATTTGTGTATTACACACTTACAACCCTGCTTTTAAGCTATTGTTTTTCTATAACTCGCATCGCATAATTATGAATGCGCTCAAATTGTTCTTTTAAGCCCATATCGCTATTATCAAAAACTATGGCATTTTCTGCCATTTTCAAAGGAGAAAATTCTCGGTGTGTGTCTAAATGATCTCTGTGTTGTACATTTTTAAGCACTTGTTCAAAAGTAACGTCTTCGCCTTTATCTAAAAGTTCTTTATATCTTCTTGTAGCTCTTTTTTCTGGCGAAGCAGTCATAAAAAGTTTTAATTCGGCATTTGGTAAAACTACAGTCCCAATATCTCTACCATCCATTACAACCCCTTTTTGTTCTCCCATTTTCTTTTGCATTTCAACAAGTTTATAGCGCACTTGCTCTACCGCTGCGACCTCACTAACCTTTCTGGAAACCGCTAAAGTCCTAATTTCATCTTCGACATTTTCATCATTCAAATACATTTCAGAAAATTCTAATGCTTCATTGTAAACAAATTTCAAGTTTAATTTAGGTAAAATTTTCACTAGTGCAGCGGGATTATTGTTTTCTCCGCCAAAAAAACTACTTCGAAGGGCAAATAAAGTTACCGCACGGTACATGGCACCAGTATCAATATAAACATATCCTAAAGCTTTAGCTAATTGTTTTGCTATGGTGCTTTTTCCTGTGGATGAAAATCCGTCAATGGCTATGGTAATTTTTTTCATTTCGAAATTATATTTCTTAAAAATAAACAATTATAATTGAAGTCTGTTGGACTTCAATTATAATTTCTTAGCATTTTTTACATTCTGATCGGTTAGCGCTAACTGAATAACTTCATACATATCTGAAACATAATGAAAAGTAAGTCCTTTTAAATATTCTTCCTTGATCTCTAAAATATCTCTCTTGTTTTCTTCACAAAGGATAATCTCTTTAATACGCGCACGCTTGGCTGCTAAGATTTTTTCTTTTATGCCTCCTACAGGAAGTACTTTTCCGCGTAAGGTTATTTCGCCTGTCATGGCTATGCTCTTTTTTACTTTTTTCTGAGTAAATAAAGAAACCAACGAGGTGAGCATGGTAACGCCTGCACTTGGTCCATCTTTTGGTGTTGCGCCTTCTGGAACGTGAATATGCACATTATAATTCTCAAAAACATTTGGTTCTATCCCAAAAAGTTCTGCGTTAGATTTTATGTATTCCATCGCAATCGTAGCTGACTCTTTCATTACTTTTCCTAAATTACCGGTAATGTTAAGAAGCCCCTTCCCTTTTGATAATATAGATTCAATAAATAAAATATCGCCCCCAACACTAGTCCAAGCCAAACCTGTAACTACGCCTGCAACATCATTATTTTCGTATTTATCGCGTTCCATTTTTGGTGCACCTAATACTTTTTCAACAATTTCATTGCTTACTTTAACCTCGTACTCCTCCTCTATAGCTATAGATTTTGCTGCATAACGCACCATTTTAGCCAATTGCTTTTCTAAAGAACGCACACCAGATTCTCTGGTATAACCTTCTACAATTTTTTCTAACTGCGCTTTGCCTATTTTTAGATGCTTATCTGAAAGTCCATGTTCTTTTAGCTGCTTAGGCAATAAGTGTCTTTTAGCAATTTCAACTTTCTCTTCGATGGTATAACCTGTAACATTGATGATTTCCATACGATCAAGCAACGCAGGCTGAATATTAGATAAGTTGTTAGCGGTGGCCACAAACATTACTTTAGACAAATCGTACCCCATTTCTAAGAAATTATCATGAAAGTCGTTGTTTTGCTCTGGATCTAAAACCTCAAGCATTGCCGATGAGGGATCTCCTTGATTACTGTTTGATAATTTATCAATTTCATCGAGTATAAAAACAGGATTTGAAGTTCCCGTTTTTTTTAAACTTTGAATAATTCTGCCAGGCATAGCACCAATATAGGTTTTTCTATGTCCGCGAATTTCAGCTTCATCGCGCAAACCACCTAATGATATACGGACATATTCTCTCCCCAAAGCTTCGGCAATGGATTTACCTAATGATGTTTTACCTACCCCTGGAGGGCCATAAAAGCATAAAATAGGAGATTTCATATCATTCCTAAGTTTTAAAACGGCTAAATATTCTATGATTCGGCGTTTTACATCTTCTAAACCATAATGATCTCGATCTAATATTTTTTGAGCTCGTTTTATATCAAACTTATCTTTTGAAAAATGATTCCAAGGCAAATCTAAAAACAAGTCCAAATAATTACGCTGAATGCTATATTCGGCAACTTGCGGATTCATGCGTTGCATCTTAGAAAGCTCTTTGGTAAAATGTTCCTCTACTTTTTTACCCCACTTTTTCTTTTTTGCCTTTTGGCGCATCTCATCAATTTCTTCTTCATAAGAAGCACCACCCAATTCTTCTTGAATGGTTTTCATTTGTTGGTGCAAAAAATACTCTCGTTGTTGTTGGTCTAAATCGGTACGTACTTTAGACTGAATATCATTTTTAAGCTCTAACTTTTGAAGCTCAACATTCATATATTTTAGGATGGCTAAAGCTCGCTCTTGTAAGCTAGGAATCTCTAATAATTCTTGCTTTTCTTTAACACCAACACTTAAATTAGAAGAAACAAAATTGATTAAAAAACTATCGCTTTGAATATTTTTTATTGCAAAAGAAGCATCACTTGGAATATTCGGATTATCTTTTATAATTTTCAAGGCCAATTCTTTTACCGATTCAATGATGGCATCAAACTCCTGATTCATAGGCTCAGGTCGGTCTTCGCTGGCCTCTCGAACAGTAGCTGTCATATAGGGTTTTTCAGTAAGTATTTCAGCCACCTCAAAACGCTTTTTACCCTGAATAATAACAGTTGTATTGCCATCAGGCATTTGCAGTACACGTAATATACGGGCTACTGTTCCTAAAGTATTTATATCCCCAACACCAGGTTCTTCCACGTCGGCATCCTTTTGAGAAACAACACCAATTATTTTATTTCCATTATTGGCATCTTTTATTAAAGCGATAGACGAATCTCTTCCCGCAGTAATAGGAATTACCACTCCAGGAAACAAAACCGTATTCCTCAAGGGCAAAATGGCAAGTGTTTCTGGTAATTTTTCGCTGTTCATTTCCTCTTCATCTTCAGCAGTTAACAGCGGAATAAGTTCAGCATCATCATCCATTCCTTGTAACGACATATTGTCAAAATTTGAAAATTTAGAATTTCCCATAGCTATATTTCGGTCATTCTGTCACCGTAGTGCAGATTTCGTATTAATAATTAATTATTTTAAGTACCACCAGAACAAAGCAAATAGCCATATTAGGGCGATAAATAAATATTTTCCACCTCCTAAAATGCAATTCTTATGCCAACTAACAAAAAGTTTTCTAAAAAAAGTGTAACATTACTAAAATTGAAACATCATTACTACAAAACAACCACTTTTTGAGCCACAAAAATGAACATATTGATGGGTTATTGCAATTGTGTTTGCAGGGGAAACAAAGTGCCCAGCTAGAAGTTTACAACCGTTATTACAAAGCTATGTACAATACTGCAATCCGGATTGTAAAAGATAGTTTTATTGCAGAGGATGTAATGCAAGAATCCTTTTTGAACGCATTCATAAAGCTAGATACTTTTAAAGCCGAGGTAACTTTTGGTGCATGGTTAAAACGCATTGTTATCAATAACAGCATTTATCAATACCGTAAGCAATCAAAAAAAAATGAAGTTGCGCTGGATGATATTCCCTATAAAGTTGAGGATTACTACGGAATTGCTTCTGATGATGTGTTTACAGAACTAAAGGCTCAAAAAGTATTAGAAAACATGAAAAAATTAAAGGATAATTACAGAGTTGCTTTGACCTTATTTTTAATTGAAGGATATGATTATGGTGAAATAAGTGAAATTATGAATCTAAGCTATGCCAATTGTAGAACAACGATTTCGCGGGCGAAGGAAAGCTTAAGGAACTTGGTTGTTGGTTGATTCTTGTTTGCTTCGGCTCCGCTCAGCGCAAGAGTTGAAAAAAATTGGGCAATAAAAAATGTTTTATAATAAATGTTAATTAATAACTGATTATTGGTTTTTGATAATTGTTAATTGTTAATTGAAATATATATGAAAAAAGATAATATAGAGACTGTGTTTAAAAACCTTGAAGGTGCTTTTGACGTTGAAAGTCCCACTGAAGATCATGAACAGCGATTTTTGGATAAATTGAATGGTAATAGGGATATTAAAATAGTATTTAAAAGAAATAGATTCACCTATTTATCTATTGCTGCGTCTATGTTAGTGCTGTTTGGTTTGGGTTTTCTTTATTTAAATTCAAATCCTTCTGTCGAAGAACAAGTAGTAAACATATCACCTGAAATTTCTAAAACAGAATTTTACTTTGCCAATGTCATCCAACAAGAAATTAACAAATTACAAAACGAAAATGCACCAGCAACGAAACAAATAGTTGAAGATACGATGACGCAGCTTACTAAACTGGAATACGACTATGGTAAACTTGAAACAGATTTAATTAACGGCGGTAATAGCAAGCTCATATTAAGTGCTATGATTACCAATTTCCAAACAAGAATAGATTTATTGGCAGAAGTGCTTGAACAAATTGATGAAATTAAAAAAATAAATAATGAAAAAGCGATTTTATAATTACACCGCAGTACTCCTTTTAATATTACCGTTAAGCCTTTTCGCTAAAAC
>Ga0209284_10000817_pt1 | contig 50269 bp, 47 predicted proteins | sample FRY03_FD_187211 | JGI IMG/M metagenome (GOLD analysis project Ga0209284, IMG submission 187211) | Freshwater microbial communities from Lake Fryxell liftoff mats and glacier meltwater in Antarctica - FRY-03 (SPAdes) (version 2) | ecosystem: Environmental > Aquatic > Freshwater > Ice > Glacier...
AAAGTTTTGTTGTGCGCTAAAACTAGGGTTGGTTTTTGTACTTCTTCAATCACATTTGCGACCGTAAATGTTTTTCCCGAACCTGTAACCCCCAATAAAGTTTGATATTTTTCTTTGGAGTTGATACCCTTAACCAATTCTTTGATGGCATTAGGCTGATCTCCAGTGGGTTTAAATTCTGATACTACCTTAAATTTCATCGTTTAAAATTACAAAAGGTACTACAATTAAAATGCTACTATAAGGTTAAATTTTAATCTAAATAATTATGGGTTGAGTTTCAAGGCTTATTAATTTTTAAAAGTTTTCAGGATTTATCTTTTCAAGGAAAAATGGCCCTTAAAAATACGTCCATCTTCTAAATTTACCTTAAACCAATAATCAGAAGCGGGTAGTGCTTGCCCATTAAAAGTACCATCCCAACCTTGGGCATTTGGTTGAATTTGTGTGATTAATTTTCCATAGCGATCAAAAATAGAAATCGTTGAATTAGCTTGAAACTGATTATCAATACCTTTTACTTGCCAAAAATCATTGGCACCATCGTTATTTGGGGTAAAGAATTTTAAATAACCAATCACATTTATTTGAATAACGTTAGTACCGCACCCGTTTTGATCTCTTACATACAATTGATAAATTCCAGGCAAAACATCGGTGAAAGTCGGACTCTCTTGATATTGAAAAAAGGCTTCGTCTGCTAATGTTGTGTTCATATCTTCAAGCGCAAACTCGTATGAACCTTGTCCTAAGTTTTGATTTTCATTAGTAATAAATAAGGTATTACTTGAGGATAAATCTGTAATCTGAATATCATCTAAAGTAATGGTAGCCAATGCTGAGGCGTTTACAAATATTTCTCTCGTCCGTGAACAATTGCTGCCATCTGTTTTTGTTAAAGTGATAAAATAAGTACCAGAATTTGAAACTATGAGTGTACTTGCCGTTGAAATTACCTGACTTGGATTGTCTTCATAAACCCATTTGTAGGTAAATATTTCCAGTGGATTAGCTTCTATAGGATCTAAAGAAACAGTGAATGTAGGGTCTGATGTACATACGATCAAAGAACTATCGATAGCATATTCTGGTAACGGATTTACTACTAAATCAACGCTACTAGTTGCATTGCAACTATTATTTGTAAGATTTTCTATGGCAACAGTTATAGTTTGCGAACCAGAAAAAACAGGATTGGGAAGTGTTTTACTTCTGTTGACTAAATTTCCTGTTTCATCAGTAAAAGTAAAATAAACTTCCATCCCTGTTTGAGAACCTAAAATAGTGTTTTTGAAGGTGCTAGTATCAAAAGCAAAAAGTCCGTCATTATCAATATCGCCAGCGTCGCCATCACAAAAAATTTGTGGAAGGATTGGATTTGCGACAGGAAGTGTATCTACTATAAAGGCAACTGAAGTCTCCTCAAAGCATCCACCATTAGGGACAGCAGTTGCTAAATTTGTTACTCGAATTGTAATTGTTTGACTGCCCGTTAAAAACGGATTGGGTAAAGGACTTGGTAATATATTTCCGTTTTCATCGGTATAACTTATTACAACATTTCCTGGGTTTTGACCATTTAGCAATTGCGTTTCTAGTGTACTGGTATCAAAAGGAAATAATCCGTCTTGGTCATCATCACATTGTCTTGCTAGAGTTATAGGATTTGCTAAAGGTAAAGCTTCAACCGTTAATCTAATGGGCGAACTTAAGCCCAAACAATCATTGGAAATATCACTATCTACACGAACATATATGTCTTGACTATTCGGATAGCCAATATTTCTATAATTGGTAGTATTTACAATTACATCAGTTTCTGCTAAGGCATTAGCTTGATTTCTATAGAAACTAACCGTAAGGTTTTGACCAGAAGGAAATAAACTTAAAACGTCGTTTTTAACACTAGTGAAATCAAACGTAGCGATACCATCTCTTTTGTCATTACTCACATTGTCATCACCATTGATATCCAACAAATCATCACAAACATTAAATGTGCGGAGAAAGTTTAATGGAATTTGTGTTGTAGAAACATTCAATAGTATTCTTGAAACTGATGCACATCCTAAGGAAGAACTTACACGTGCCCAAATGGTACTGGAATTAATCGTTGGGTTTAGGTATGTAATAGGATCAGCGATATACGCTGCACTAGTGATATCGCCTAGAATAGCTGCTCCTTGATTGGTAAAATAAGTAAAAGTTTCATTTGCAGCATTTAGGGAAATATTCTGATTGGCTTCAGTGAGGTTAAAAGCGCTAAAACCGAGTGATGCAGCATCATCATCATCACACTGCACAAGGCTTACCGTATTTACTACAATAGGTAAGGGATTTACAGTTAGGGTGATAATATCTGTATAAATACCACAACTATTTGCGGCACTATTTAAAAAGACTCTGTATTGATATCCATTAAAAGCAGTTGTAATTGTTGAAATATTTAGCGTATTGGTGGTCGTATTGGAATAAAAGCCATTGTTGCTAATCGTGTTCCAGTTTAAGCCACTATCGGTACTCACTTCCCATTGGATAGTGCTCAAAGGGCTTGCCACAAAAGTAAGAGAAGTATTAGTGTTATCGCAAACAGAGGTATCTAAGGGTTGGGTATTTATTGTAATGGTCCCATCTATTAAATAGTTGGGATTTGGTGCAGTATAGCCGTCGGGAGCATTTGCTACAATTCCGTTTACATTTATTAAAACTGTGGCATTTCCTAAAAATCCGTCGTTATTGGCATCAGAAAATCCCGCTTCAATAACATCGCTACAATTATCTCCATCGCTATCCGCATCTCTATAATTAAAAATTAAATCGATATCTAAATCACTAACTATATAATTAATAATATTGTTATCTGGATTGGTTTCTGCCGCATCCACCAAACCGTTTGTTCCTATTGTGCTAAGGGCATTATCAATTACACCATCAAAATTAGTGTCTGGTAATCCACTGCCCGATTCTTCGAGATCATAAATTCCATCGTTATCACTATCCAAATCATAAAAATCTGGCAGCATATCGTTATCTGAGTCGATGGGTAATAAAGTACTATCAAACACATCATCTAAACCATTAAAATCGATATCTTTGTTAGATAGTACTATATTTTCTCCTTGATTTTCTATAATATCAGGAATTCCGTCGTTATCACTGTCGGCATCTAATTCATCAATGACACCATCATTATCTGTGTCTTTTTGATAGCAGGACAAAGAAATATTACCTGTGAACGATGATGCTATTATATTGTTTGCCAATCTATGAATAAAGGAAAAACCAGTAACACTATTGGCTAAAAATTTAAAGGGCGTATTTCCTACTGGGTTTGTACTGATTTTAAAATGTATTTCTGATCCTGAAATTTGCGTAACACCTGTTTCAAAAGTACCATCAAAATTAGAATCAATTAACAAGCGTTGATCAGGATCGAGTAGGGTGATGTTTTTATTATTCGGACTTATTCTAGCGATAAAGAAAGCACCGTCAACGGCTATGTTCTGCGTAGTAGTTAATTCAGAAAATTCCAAATTAATGGCTTCTGTAAAAGTCATTTTATAGTCATTTTCACCAGAAACAGAGGCCTGAACTAGACTTGTAAAATCACCAGAAGCATTGCCAATAAAAGTATTTGCAGTAGCTCCTTGACTATTATTTTGTATAAAAATACCGCTGGCTATAGTGCTATTGACGCTAGTATCTTGAAAAATAAGTTGGGGATTACTAGTATTAGCGATATTGATCGCTACATTTCCGTTGGATTCTGTGCAATTTAATATACCGTCATTGTCGTTGTCAATATCGGTATTATCAATAATTCCGTCATTATCAACATCATCTGGGCAAATACTGATAGGTACTTCGGCGGATTCTAATCTTTCTAAAGTGCAGGTTATTAATCCGATTAATTTATATTTTCCAGGAATTGTTGGCGTGAAATCAGTAGTAGAAAGATTTAAGTTTACAAATCCATTACCGCCATCAAACCACCATTCAAAACTGTCAAAATTTTGAGTGTTAGCAGCAGAAAGTGTTACATTAGGAATACAATTGCCTAAGGCTGTAAATTGCGAATTAAAATTAATTTCTGGGGCTGATGGAAAGCCAGAGTAAAAACTCCCAGAGGTTGCCGCACCATTGAAATTAAAATAAGCACAATACAATTCATCTGTACTTGCTACGGATATGTTGCCTGTTAGTCCAGTTACTTTATACGTAATATAATCTGTTTTCCCTAAAACAGTAAAAGGACCTTGCGTAGCATAATTGGCAATCGGATTATTATTTATAGTTACCGTAGCGCCTACTTTTGTTACTACGGTGATGCCGCCTGTGTAAATAATAGATCCAATACTACCAATATTGGCAATATTATCTAAATTACCCCTAGCTTCGCAACTTAAGGGAGGAACAAAAAACATCCCTTGATTAGCTTCACTATTCGTAGCACCAACACCCTGATAAACAAATACGACTTCTGAGGTTTCCACATACATATTTCCGCTTGTTGCATATTGGTCCCCCTCAATTAAATAATAATCACCTGCGTTAATTGTAGCGACTATTGGGCCACCGTTTATACGAATGGCAGTATTATTAAAATGAGCTACAACTAACACATTTTCCCAATCGTTATTCCCGTTTCCTTTTACTAAAATATATTCTCTACCTACTTTTGAAACATCAACAATTTGGTCAATACCATAATCTCTACCCCCACCATTATGAAAACTGCCATTAGCGGAACCGCAATTTACGACAATAGCCTTGTCAGAAACTACGAGTGCACCGATTAATCCATCTCTATTAACAGGACTATCGAAACTATTGGTGGCAATGGTATAGCTTTCGCCTTTCTGTAATATGATTGGTGGAATCGGAATATTGCCAGTATAATTCTTTATAATTAGGTTCGTAGGTAAATCGCTAAAAACCAATTGTGTGTTATTCTCTGTTGCCATAACGGAAACAAAGTTGAGGTAATTATTTTGTGGATTTTCGTTGGTAAAACTTCCTACCCTAAATACAGTTCCTAAGGCAGAAAGTCCTTTACTCACAAGTGCTCCTGCTTGTGTACCGCCGCCAGCATTCATCCTAACCGAAACATAAACAGGAGATTCGGCTTCAAGAATATATCCTCTGTTATTAACAATAGTACTTGTTTCTGTAGATGGAATAAAAAGTTGTCCATATCCAAATCCTAAGGCAATCTCATCAGGATTTGCATTGGAAACCGTACCATTGATAAAATTAGCCATAGGCTGACCAACGGGAATTATGGTGTAATTAATGGTCGCATTACTTGGTGTAGAAATATAAATATATTGACTTTCAGGATTTGCATTACCAAATTCAGCACTGGTTAAAGGCGGAATATAATGCGTTTTACTTAGTTGTGAAAACCCTAAATGGCTAAAAAAAATAGCGAAGTACAACAGTATTTTTTTTATGGGCTTATTCATATTTATTTTTAACGTTTCAAAGCAAAATGCCCTTTAAAAATGCGTCCGTCTTCTAAATCTACTTTAAACCAATAGTCAGATGCTGGAAGCGGTTGCCCATCCACAAGTCCGTCCCAACCCTCGTTTTTAGGAATTATATCAGCTAAAAAAGCACCAAAACGGTTATAAATAGTAATGATGCTATTGGGCTGAAAAACTTCATCAATCCCAACAATTTGCCAAAAATCATTGAAACCGTCGCCATTTGGGGTAAAGAATTTTGGATAACCAATAATGGCTATTTTTTGCTCCCTAATGCCACATCCAAATTTATCTTGGATATAAACGGTACTAAAGCCTGGAGGTACATTGGAGAATTTTGTATTGTCTTGATAGGTAATTCCATCCATAGAATATTCGTAATTACCATCGCCTGTTACAAAAATTTCAACGGTATTATTTTCTGAAATATCTTTAATCTCAATGTTTCTGATAAGTGCTATGTTTGAGGGTTGTACGACAAAATTCAAACGATTGTTGCAGTTTGCTGTATTTGCCCCTGCATTGTAGGTAAAGCCAACTTCTAAAGCATAATTTCCTGCTACTGTTATTGTTAATAGCTCAATACTAGCAATTTCTGTTTCAATTGCTCCATTTATTCGAATCCAACGATATACATCAAAACCAGCAGGAGCCATTAAATCTAAGGGCTCCCCATCTGTACATAAATAATTAATTTCAGGAAATTCAATTTTTGGAGTTGTATTTACTATTAAGGCAATTTCATCAAAACCTTGACATTCGTTGGAACTCTCTAAACGAACATATAGCGTAATTGATTCCGTTAAAAAATTACCAGAAATAGCATTTTGCTCTGTGGCAAGATCTTCAAGGGAAGCATAAAAGTTGGCATCGATATTAGGATAATTGTTTTGCCTTATTTCATCTAAATCAAAAAATCCTTCTATTTTATCATCATCAGGATTACTTTCACAAGCATAAAAAGGACTTTGACTATTAAAACCTACGGTGGTAGCTTGAATGTTAACTTGCACTTCGCCGTTAGCATCACAACCTAAATTGCTAATGGCTTTGTAATATAAGGTTTGGTTAAATGCATTCGTATTTATGTATTCAATGGTATTTACAATAGGATTATCATTAGCAAGTGCCGTTGCATTTTCATAAAATAAAAAGGTAAAATTATTGGCGTTAGGTTCAAATAAATAGGCCTGTTGAAGGTTAATGGTGGTTATGCCATCAGACGGATTAAGTTCATCGGCATCACATTGTACAATACTTAATATTCCAGATGGCGGAGTGGGGTTTACCAGTATGATGGATTCTCCGATTATGGGACAATCTTTGGGATCAGGAAGCGTAATTTTTAAACCATATTTTCCTGTATCAGTTAATTGGGCGGCACTTATTTCGAGAAAATAAGAAGTATTGGCAATGGGTAAACCATCTTTTTCCCACTTATAGATAGCTCCGGGAAAATCTTTAGCTTCTAAAATAAAACCATCATTTTGGCAAACTGTTAAGGTGGAACTGGTAGTGCCATCAGGATTTTTTATTAAATCAGTTTTGTTAAAAAACGATTGTATAAAGGGTGGTAATCCCTGCATGGCTAGTCGGCCATTTAAAGAAACTGCATTGTGCTGATAATTAGCGGCTGCCCCTAATTCGCTAGGATTATTAATGACGCTTAAAAAAGGAACTCCCTCTGAGTAACTTATGGGATTAGTTCTATAAATTTTTCCGTTTTCAGCCATTTGTAAAGCACCTCGGTAGGCTTCTCTTTGGTCTATGACCACTGCCGATGCTGAAATATTTGTTGCTGTAATATCATATTGAATTAAAGAAGCATTACTAGGCTGATTATTACTATTGTTGTGGCTATTTAAATATAAAAAGCGGTTATTATTCGAAAATTCAACACCATACGCTATTTGGTTTGGCGTTGGATTGCTAATAAAGATTTCATTCGATAAAATACCTGTTTTAGCATCAAAATCATACAAATAAAGTCCGTCATTGGCATTGGCACTAGCCATTTTTGTGCCGTCAGATGATAATTTTAAATAACCTCTTCCGTCTCTGATAGACAAGTTTGGAAAGGTATTTTTAATTGGGGTAGTAACAATTCCAGTACTGCTAACTTCATAACAATAATAGGTATCGTAAAAGGCACCATTGTTATTTTCGCTGCCTAGGCTAATGACCCAAATAGATTTTTCAAAACAATCTTTAATAACTCCCGTAATTTTTTCAGAACTATCTTGAAGTAGATTGATATTTTTTTGAGTAATTGCGCCATTACCTCCATTTAATGAAATATCTAAAACAGAATAATTGAGTCCAAAATCTGGATCGTTTTCATTTATTGAAGTATCAACCGTAAATATAAAATAGATGTTGGGGTCTTCAGGTTTAGGCACCATAATGGCCGATTGCGCACTTGATGGGTCGCCAAAAAGTCCTACTCCGTTTTGTACAACTTGGTGTTTACGGTTATAAACAGTAATGCCATCTGTGTAGGCTATGAGTTGTCCGTTACTATCGGATATGGAAGTACAACCTTCAACAGTATTTAAATTTCCATCGTTGAGTGCCGTTACGCTCCCATCATTATTAAAGCGTACGCCAGCATTTTCACCAAAATACCAGTTTGATGTTTCTCCCTGTGCAGATACACCTCCAATAGTAAAAACTAAAAAAAATAGTATTAAGTAATTTTTTTGCATAGCGTTTCTCGGACACCACAATATACTACAAATCTCTTTTCTTTAATAAGGCATAGGATAAATAAATAAAAATAGCCGTCCAAAGGAGAACAATGGCTATTTCATACCACTGAATTTGATAATTAAGTTCTAGTTTTTCACCCATTTGTTGGGCAACAGCTTGTACACTTTTAAGTCTTGAAAAGGGTTCTTTAATTAAATTAAACATTGCATTTAATGGGAAAAAACCCATAATTGCATCCGTAGTTTCGCCGTCAAAAAGCTTCCAGCGTATCATTCCTCTTGCAAAACCTTCAAATATTTGCCATAAGATTAAAAAACCTAATGCAAATGCCGACCTTTTAACTAAAATACCCAAGAACAAACAAAAGGAAAAGAAGCCCATTAACTTCACAAAAAAGGCCAGTAGAAATTCTAAATCAGACGTAATGATAGAAAATTCTTTAAAATCAGAATAAATAAGTCCAAGAATTAGTGAAACGATAAAGACAAAGACCGCAGAAATTAGCGAGAAGCTCACGACTGTTAAAAATTTAGAGAGAATAAATTCTTTCTTGGAAAGTCCGTCTATTAAGTTTTGTTTTATGGTCTTATTACTATACTCATTCGCCATCATAGAAACAATGACAATCGCCAAGAATAGTTTAAAAAAAGCAGTAAAAAAGGTGTTAAAATGCCAGATGTAAGGAAAATTAAAAATTCCTTGCTCAGCCAAATGGAATTGTATAGGACCAATATCAAATTTAATAGCCGCCATTAAAGCTATTGTTGTTAAAAGAAAAAAGTACGATATAATTAAAATTTTACTGGCTCTATTGTTATAAAGTTTTATAAATTCTATTTGTAGTAAACGCTTCATTTGAAAGGTATTGTATTTTTTAAAAATTAGTTAGTTTAAGACGTTTTTTGTGAGTGTCAAAAATTGTTCTTCTAAGCTTTCTCTTCTTTTTAATAAATGTGAAAGAATGATGCCTTTTTCAAAAAGTAGTTTATTTAATTCCTCAGCATTAATTTCCTCCTTTAAAATAGCCGTAATTAAACCGTCATTAATTTTAACTTCACTAAAACTCTTATGATCGTTTAAAAAATTGAGTAATTCTTTTTCTTTTTTAGCTCGTAGCTCAAAAAAACCATGACTAGCCAACATGGCATCAACGCTACCAGAATATAATTTTTTCCCATTTCTGAGGATGACAACATGGCTACATACTTTTTCTACTTCATCTAATAAATGCGATGCTAAAAGTATGGTAGTGCCTTGCGCTGCTACTTGTTTTATAATTTCTCTAATTTGATGAATACCTTGTGGATCTAAACCATTGGTAGGTTCATCAAGAATTAAAATTTCTGGATCGTTAAGTAGGGCAGAGGCGATAGCCAAACGCTGTTTCATCCCTAAAGAATAAGTGCTAAATTTGCTATTTTTTCGATCTAAAAGTCCTACTAATTCTAATTTTTCATCAATTTTGGAGGAAGAAACTTCTTTTATTTTACAAACTAGTTTCAAATTTTGAACTGCAGTCATGTATGGATAAAAATTCGGTCGTTCTATTATAGCGCCTACTTTTTTTAGAGCATCGTGTGTGGTGGTATTCCCATCAAACCAACTGAAATTTCCAAATGTTTTATTAACTACGTTTAAAACGATGCCTAAAGTAGTAGATTTACCACTTCCGTTAGGCCCTAAAATGCCATAAACGTTGCCTTTTTCGATGGTAAACGATAAGTCATTCACAGCGATAAGAGAACCGAATTTTTTGGTAAGACTATTTACAGTAAGTATAGTGTTCAATTAAAAAAGTTTTTAAGTTGTTTAGGTAAGACGAGTATTTTATAGATTTGTTACAAGATTCAATTAAAACATTTTTTGACTTCTAAAGTAAAAATCATAACTATAAAATTAATATTGGTTTACTCTGTAAATGATTCTTTTGGATTGTAATGAACTTACTGGGTTTAGGCTTAGTACTTATCTTATCAGAAATTATTTTACCGCATACAAAAGTATTACTGGTTGAAATAACTCTATAAATGTATCTGTTTTTGTTGATTGCTGGTGTTAGAATAGTTGACGAATTGCTGTTTGCACCGCTATATTCATTGCCGTTATTGATATTGCTAAAAGTATTGCCACCATTGGTACTTACTTGCCATTGGGTAGCTATTAGTTGCTATATCAGCGGTATTAAAATTACCCTTATTTTCGAATGCAACAATTGTGCTAATTGGCTCGATAGTTATGAAAGGTGGTGAAAAATGTAAATAACTTAGCTGGGAATACCCAAGAGCATTGAAAAGTAAAAATAAAATAATTATAGGGAAATGCTTTTCCAAATTGAAAAGGATTGAATACACTATAAATTAAGGAGAATAAAAATTTTCTAATTATAATTTGTTGTAAAGTATGGTTGCATTATAGTAAAAAATTTTAGCTGAGACAAATAAAAAAATGAGAAGGAGTTTGTGTTATATAAAAAAACTAAAGTTTTTATAGGAAATAACCTTGTGATTCTTGAATTAAATGATAACTTTAAGAGTTACCAAAACGCTAATTGCTTATTTATGTCCGAAGAAAAGTTAATATCAAAAAAAAAACCTGCTTACCCAGTTAGCGATAAGTTAAATAGCTATTTGAATAATTACAATCGAACTATTGAAATTCCCATTTTTTACGAGGATTTACTCCGATTTTCTGGTTCAATTGTGGTTTACGATTCCAACGATGAGGACAGCCTGTGGGTTAGGGTGTATTATTCTGAATTTGAACGTGCGGAAATAGATGTAAGCCTTAAAAAAGTATACTCTATTTTGTTATCTGATGGCGGTAATGATATTTTTCAATACTTAAATATAGATGCAGTTGACTACTGTACTTTTGGGAATTCCAAACCTTTTCGCATAAAAGTCAGAAATATATTGAATGACAATTTCACCTATTTTTATGTAAAAAAAACGGATGCATCTCGGATTTATGGACTAGAATTAGAACACATGCTTTCCCCTTATAATCTTAACTTTTTGGTATATAAAAACACTTTAATTGAAGAGCATATTGCAGGAATTCCAGGAGATGTTTTTATTAAAGATATGTTACCCAATTGTTCAGAAGCTGATAAAGCACAATTGGCTAAAGAATTTGTTAAGTTTAATGAACGGTGTATGATTCGTTTGTTAGGAGATATGCGTTCATACAATTATGTGATCGTACCCACGCACGATTTTGACCACGTGGTTTATAAAATTAGACCTATAGATTTTGATCAGCAATGTTATGAAGGTAAATTGAAAGTTTATAGGCCACAGTTTTTTAAAGAAAACTACCAAATGGTGGAATTAGTCCGTTCTAAACTCCAAGCAAAATCGGTTGACCAATACAAAATAGAAGAGCGTTCTATTGTGGCAAAACGGATAATAAGTTCAGGAAATAGAATTAAAAGATTGTTAAAAGCTTGTTTAGTCGATGAGATTTCTACGCCCGAAAATATTGAGATTTTAAAATCACAAATACACGAACTTACGCTAGATGTAAGCTTTAAAAATTGCACAAAAATGGGCGAAGTATTAAATCTTGCCTTGGATTTTGTAAAACGCAATTATCAAGATGTGAGCATGAAACAAATTATGGAAAGTAAGATAAAAAGCCCCATCTAATTTCCTAAAAATGCGAGACTTAAGTTCATACGTTATTAAAGCAAAGCTTTTTCAGCATATTTTTTTCCTCCCAAATGAGATTGGGAGCTAGCTCTTCTGCTCTTTATTAAAATATACCAAATAATAATACATCTGTTTTTCTTCATCCCAGCCTTTTTCTACGAATTTTTCGGCGGATTCAGGGTTTATAAAATCTAAGCGAATTTGGATGTTGGTATCTAAGTGAATTACGTTTTTAATCTTTTTGCGAGCATCACTAACTGCTTTGTTGACAATATCAAAGCTCGAAATATCTTCTACGCTGTATTTAGGCCCTTTTTCTACTTTGTAATGTTTAAACTCAGGTATTAAAGCAGGGTTTTCCATCACTTCATTTAAGAAGTTGGTTTCTTCAAAAGTATCGTTTTTAGCAAAATGATTTACAGCTCTGTTCATAAATAACACTTCTTGTTGTTTATCTTCCGCGGGCAAAACGACATCTTTGGCGAAATTCTGACAGAATTTTAAGTAGTTTTTTGTTTTGAAATTATCATCGGAAAGCGGTTCAACGCCTAGAAATTCTTCGAGCCAATATTTGGTATCGTACCTATTGCTATCAACCGATAATATTTTGTAACCTTCTTCTTTATTCGAGTTAAAAATTAAGCAGCCTTTATCGAGCTTGTTGATATTAATGCCTTGCTGAATAACGATGTCTAAGCTACTACCCTTTTCTTCAAACTGAATGAAATCCTGTTTTAATTCACTTTTAAAAATTCCAATTGCATTTACTTTTACGTTATCTAATAAAAGTCCTGTTAAGTGAGCAATATAGAGTTCACCACTTTTTATATGTGGATGGTTAGATTGCTCATATAAGTAAGATGCTATTTTTTTTGAATTAGCGTGAATACTGTCTGGATCATCAAAAATGTTAGTGATAATTTTAAACATCTCATTAAATTCAACATCAACTTCATTTGAAAAATGAAAATAGTTTTCTTCTTTTTCACGAAATGGCTTAAAAAAATATTCTTTTAATAAACCTGTAGTTTCATCATTGAGGTTATGAGGTTTATCCGATAAAAAAATAGCTTCATTTTTATTTTTATTCCCAACGCGGTGTAGCGATATGCTATCAATTTGGGTAGCGTACAAGTTGATCATTTATTTTTCGTTGTTCGTTTTTTTATTTTGGGTTTCACACTTCGAGTACGCTTTGTGCTATGGTTTTAAGCTTTAAGTTTTCTAAATTCGCATTTCTTAAAGTCTTAATAATTCATGCTTTTTACGTAAGATTTTTTTATTTCGTATTTCTAATTTCCTACTTCGTATTTTTAAAATCTTAATACTTAAAACTTGATTCTTTTTTCAATTCCAATTCTCATCAAAATCCAAATCATCATAACTGTCAAAAGTATCATCAAAGTCAAACGTGGGATCTGCTTCAAACTTTTTTTCTGGTGGAGAGTCTGGTAAATCACCGAAACTAAATAGAATATTAGGATACACGTTACCGTCTTCTTTTTCAACAATATCTGCCAATTCAACAAAGAAAGTCCACATACTTAAAAAGTCGTACACATAAATAAGTTTAGGCGTATCCTCGGTAATAATATTTTCTAGAAAAGTTTCGTTCATTAAGCGAACAGTATCACCATTTTCACTAATGTCGTGTAAAGCAATTTCTTCATCTTGGTTCCATTCTTCGTCACAGGTGTAAAATGAGGCCATTTCGTTACCCAAGAATCCAAACGCTTGTATTATCGCATTATGAAAATCTTCTAATGAATTACTGGCTTCAATTTCAATATCTCTAAAGATATCTTCTTCTGCATCTAAAATTATTCGTATTTTATAAATCATCACTTAGATTTTTAAAGAGGGATTAAAGTTACAAAGTTTTAGGACTTTTTGTCCAATTTAAGGCTTCTAAAAGTAAATAGAATTGTACTCCAAACAGCAAGGCGGCTATCACCAAATGTAGCGTTTGCGTACCAAACGGAAAATCAATATAATACATCGCCATACCAGAGGCAATTTCAATAAGTAATAAAGCAATCACCCATTTTATTTTTTGAAATCCTATTTTTAATTTAGCAATTAGGTAAATAATATACAGGTTTAATAATAAGACAACGATTGAAAACGAACGGTGAAAGTAAAATTGTAACGTTGGGTCGTTTAGCCATTGGTTTTTAGCGTTATCGCCAAAAAGATCTGCTTGATGATCGACAAATTCGCGTACTTGCGTACCTAAAATTACTTGTATAATTGTTAAGACCAAAGCGCCTGAAAATAACAAGGCTAATTTTTTATGCCCCTTATTGGTTATCCTTTCCTTTGATGTGTAATAGATTAAATAGAAAAGTAACGCGACAATGAGCAATGCCATTAACATGTGAAAAGTGATTTTTACTGGGGCTAAAACGGAATAGACAACGGTTGCCCCCAGCCATGCCTGAAAACCCATTCCAAAAACGACTAGCCATGATAGTATGGTAACTTTTTTGTTTTTTTTCCAATAAGTTAGTGACACAATAGCAAGAACTAAAGTCGCAAGCCCTGCTAATGCCCCTAAAAGTCGGTTTATATATTCAATCCAAGTATGCCAAACATTAAAAATGGCGTAATCGTGTTTGGTGTAATTTTCCCAGTTATTTTGGTTATAAGCTTCGGATGTTGTAAAATCACTTTTTGCGATTCTAAGGGATTCATCATGAATAATAATTTGTCCTTTTTTAAATTCCTTATCGGATTGAAACTCCAAAGCTGTTTCTTCTGTTGGAGGAATATAATATCCAAAGCATTTAGGCCAATCGGGGCAGCCCATTCCACTGCTCGTCATCCGAACAAAAGCACCGGCTACAATGACCAAATAAACGAGGATTAAAGCTGTTTTAGCTATTTTTCTAAAGTGTTTATGCATCTCTAAATAATTGATGTTCAAAATTACTACACTTTGACTTAGAAATGAAGTTAGTCGTAGTTAAGATTAAAAGAAAATATATTAATTATTATAAATTTAAAAAAGTCTTCTAGTTACTCATAATATTCATCTTTTGAGCTTTCTCGAACATAAAAGTTTTTGCAGCTTCGTATTCATTGGGAATATCGCCTTCTAAAATCGCTTCTTTAATGGCTTCCTTCAGCATACCAATTTCTTTTGAAGGTTTTAAGTTGAAAATTTTCATAATTTCTTCTCCGCTGATTGGCGGCTGAAAATTTCGGATATGATCTCGTTCTTCAACTTCTACAATTTTTTGACGAACAAGTTTAAAATTATCTTTATATTTTTTTTGTTTTTTCGTATTTTTAGTGGTGATGTCTGCTTCGCAAAGCGTCATTAAATCATCTATATATTCGCCAGCATCAAACACAAGTCTCCTAACCGCTGAATCGGTTGCAATAACTTCAGAAACAGCAATAGGTCGAGAACTCATCATGACCAATTTTTGCACGAATTTCATTTTGTCATTTAAGGGCATTCTAAGTCTTTTGAAAAGGGAATAGACCATTTTTGAGCCTTTAAATTCATGTCCGTGAAACGTCCAGCCAATTTTTTTATCAAAGCGTTTGGTGGGTGCTTTTCCGATATCATGCAAAAGTGCCGCCCATCGTAACCAAAGGTTATCCGTATGTTTTGCGATATTGTCTACGACTTCTAGGGTATGCCAAAAGTTATCCTTGTGGCGCTGCCCTTCAATTTCTTCAATGCCTTGTAAAGCTGTTAATTCTGGAAGAATATAATCTAATAATTCTGTTTTATGAAGCAAAGCAAAGCCAATGGATGGTATTTTACTAGCTAAAATTTTATGTAATTCATCAATAATGCGTTCTTCTGATATTATCCTGATGCGCTCTTTATATTCTGTTATCGCATCTAAAGAAGCAGGATAAATGGTAAAATTAAGTTGCGTGGCAAATCTTATGGCGCGCATCATTCGCAAAGGGTCATCAGAATAAGTAATGCTTGGCGCTAAGGGCGTTCGGATGAGTTTGCCTTTTAAATCTTCGACCCCATTAAAAGGATCTAATAGTTCACCGTAGTTGGCTTCGTTTAATGAAATAGCAAGAGCATTGATGGTAAAATCTCTTCGCTTTTGATCATCTTCTAAAGTGCCATCTTCGACTACTGGTTTGCGACTATTTTCATTGTAACTTTCTTTTCTGGCGCCTACAAATTCCAATTCAATATCGCCATATTTTACCATGGCGGTGCCAAAATTTTTAAAAACAGAAACTTCGGGTTTACCTTTTAATTGACTGGCTACTTTTTTAGCTAAAGCAATACCACTACCAATGGCTACAATGTCGATATCTTTAGCGGTACTTTTATTCAATAAAAAATCACGAACAAAACCACCAATTACAAAAGCGTCCATGCCAAGTTCTTTAGCCGCTGCTGTAATAATTAAAAAAATAGGATTTTCTAAGGCTTTTTTTTGGTTTATTTGCATGGGTCTATTCTCGGATAATTTTCACAGTACCATCGTTTCTCAATTGAATGATGGCCGATACTGTTCCTGAATTTTTTTCTTCTGGCAAATTTACCACATAGTCAACACCTTTTAAAATAGCAGGACGAATTTCTTGAAAATTTCGAGGGGCATCTGTTCCATCGAGATTGGCAGAGGTAGCAGCAAGGGGTTTTTTAAATTTTGAAATTAAATATTGACAAAATTTATCTGATGCTACTCTAATTGCAATGGTATTGTCTTCTGACACCAAATTTTTAGCTATTCCAATAGGTTGGTCATAAACCAGTGTAGTTGGCTTGGTGGCTAAATCAATAATATCATAAGCCAATTCAGGCACATGTTTTACATGTTTTTCTAGCATAAAATCGTTAGCTACTAAGCAGATCATTTTTTTTGTAGTAGCGCGTTTTTTTAAAGCATAGATTTTCGCTACAGCTTCCTCATTGGTGGCATCGCAACCTATAGCCCAAACAGTATCTGTCAAATATATTATTAAGCCACCCTTGCTCAGTACTTCAATACATTTATTTATTGCCTCTTGCACTTTATAACTTTTCTCCAAAAGTAAAACATTAGTTTTTATTAGCTCAACTTTTTGATTGGTAAAGAAGGATTTTATTGGGCATTTTTAGCAGCTTACTATGTTGTATTGAAATTTATGAAAACTAAGGAGCGATATAAAAAAATAAAAAACAACCGCTTTTTTAAATCACTTTTTTTTTCTTAATTTTTTGAGCATTGCATATCTATTGTAAATGCCTAATGCCATAAGATAACTGAGAATAAGACCTTTTTTACCGTCTAAAAAACCTAGATTAATAAAGTAATGCTTCATAAATCGGAATGGAGGTTTAAAGATAAAATGGAGTAGGGTTGGCTTCTTATTTTTAGCCAATAATTCATTGGCTTGCATGCTGGTATATTTTAATCTTTTTGTTTTAAAATCTTCATAGTTTTTATAAGAAAAATGAATAAGTTTATGGTCAAGAACGGCAGAATTTCCGTTGACCACTAATGTTTCATGTACTGTTTTTGAGGTGTTAAAATGGACTTTTGATTTTTGGAATAAGCGATAATTTTTGTCGGATTGTGTTCCCGTAAACCTCATTTTTTCATTTTTAAACATAAAGGTTCTTCTGAAAAAATAGGCGGCTGCTTTGGGCAGTTCAGAATTTACTGTCTTTAATACTTCGTTTTTTAAGCCATCACTCAGGCGTTCGTCGGCATCAATAAGTACTACCCAATTATTACTACATTGGTCTAAGGCAAATTGCTTTTGATCTGTAAAATTCACAAAGGGTCTTTGAAGCAGTTTTACATTCTTGAATTCCTTTATTTTTTCTATGGATGCATCAGTGCTGAAAGAATCAACTATAATAATTTCATCTGCAAATTGAAGATTTTCTAAAAGATTATAAATATGTTCATCTTCGTTAAAAGTGATGACAGCAGCAGATATTTTTTCTTTTTTGTTTCCGCCAAAAAGATTTTGAACTGGCTTGCCGAATATTTTATAGATTTTTTTTCGTCTTAAATAAGATAATTTTCTACTTTCCGGAACTCCGTTTTTTGTAATGTAATCTTTGGTAGCTTGTACCATTCGTTCTGCTGATTTTCCATCCGTGTAAGGGTGATATGCCTTATTTATTTCGGTTCTAGCGGTTGAAAGTTCATCTTTTTCTAAAGTTTCTTCAACGAGATTTATCAAATGATTATAGGTTAAACTATTTTTCCATTTTATTTCTAAGGAAATGTTTTTAAAGGTAATCACTGGTTTATCCAACAATAAAAATTCATAAATCGCGGAAGAAGTATCACTTATCAATACATCAGCCATTTTCAAATAAGGAATTATATTCGGATCTTCAATAAATTGAAGGTTGGGATATTTTTTAGCTAGAGTTTTGTAAACGTTAATCCATTTTTGGTGCATTAACGGATGAAATTTTAAGAAAATATAATGGTTTCCTAATTTCGCTAATGCTTCAATTTCGTCAAGTAGAAACGGGGCTGAGGTTAAGCTAGGTGAAAAAGTAGGCGCATAAAGAACCGTATTTTTTGCGCCATTTTCAGAGAGCAAATTTACTCTTTTTATAGTATAGTTTTCATCATTTTTATAATAAATATCTAGCTTAGGCCAACCTGTTTCAATAACCTCAAAGTCATTAAATTTGGCTTTAAATTTATTAAATTTTTCAGTAAAAAAAGGCCCTTGAGTTAGGTACAAATCAAAATAATGTCTTATTTTAAAATGTCCTTTCTTCTCTCCTGCAAAGCCATGAAATATTTGTACTTTTACTCCTCTTAGGTAATGGGGGACTTCATTGCCTGGAACAAAAATCACATCACTTTTAAAAAGCTGTAGATCAAAAATACTCGTTGTAAATGCTTCATTTTTAAAAGGAAAACCAGCCAGTAGTTTAGGTTGAATATACCAGATATAAGCATTATTTTCTGTCTTTAAAACATCCCTAATGGGTGCTAAGATCCCAAAAGCATAGGCATTCTGACAAAAAAGAATCACTTTCATTAGCGCAGTAATTTATTGACATTTTCTAAATCTTCTTTAAAGTCCACTTCCATGCAGTTATACGACGAAATGTCAACGGCAGCCACTTTTAAACCATCTTTCGCAATCGCCATTTCAAGTCCACGCTCAAAATAATCGTTATCATCACATTCTTCCAGTCGCTTGATGAATTGCTTAATGTCCTTTGAGGCGATATAATTAATGCCTACCGCTTCCCCTAAACCATTTTTAACGCATTTCGAGAGTTCTGCTATAAACCCCTCTTTCAAGGTGTATTTCACCTCTTCCTCGGCTACTTTACTGGTATTTACCGCAACAAAAGATTGTTTTTTCTTAATATAGGGATTCAGAACTTCAAAAAGTTTTCCATCAAAAACTACATCACCATTTAACCATAAAACCGACTTATCTTTAAACTTTTTAAGTGCTTTTAGTAAACTTTTAGAGGTATTGGTACTATCAAAAAAAGGATTGTAAATATAGCTTACTTCTGGAAAACGCTCCATAATTAAATCTTTCTTAAAACCAACGACTGTATAAATATCATCAATAGCATAATAGTCTGTCAAATTTTCCATTTGCGTTTGCATAATACTTTTGTCATTGACTAAATTAGTTAAAGGTTTTGGGAATGGATTTCCTAATCTAGAACCCATACCAGCGGCAAGAATCACAATTTTCATTTTTCAATGTATTTTAGGTAGCTATAAAACCAAGATAGTTCGTTTAACAAACCTATAAAAAATAGGCTTGAGTTTTTACTATTTAATAGATTAAATAAAAAATCTGCTCCTAAACCATAAGGTTCAGAGCAGATTTTTCACTCGTTTTTTTTATTAAACAGCTACATTATATTCTCTAAGCGCATCGTTCAGCGATGTTTTTTTATTGGTGCTTTCTTTACGAGTTCCAATAATTAAAGCGCACGGGACTTGGTATTCACCGGCTGGGAATTTTTTTGTATAGCTACCAGGAATCACTACAGACCGTGCAGGCACCAAACCTTTTCTTTCAATCGGAGTGTCACCGGTGACATCGATAATTTTGGTAGAAGCTGTTAATACTACGTTGGCACCTAGAACTGCTTCGGTTTCTACCCGAACCCCTTCCACAACAATACATCTAGAACCTACAAAAACATTGTCCTCAATAATTACAGGAGCCGCTTGTAAAGGCTCTAAAACGCCACCAATACCTACACCGCCACTTAGGTGTACGTTTTTTCCAATTTGTGCGCAACTGCCTACGGTAGCCCAAGTATCTACCATAGTGCCTTCATCAACATAAGCACCAATATTTACATAACTAGGCATTAAAATAGTGCCAGGTGCAATGTAAGCGCCGTGCCTTGCAATAGCATTAGGTACAACTCTAATACCTTTTTCTTTATAGCCTCTTTTTAAGGGCATTTTATCGTGATATTCAAAAATACCAGCCTCTAAAGTTTCCATTTTTTGAATTGGAAAATAAAGCACAACGGCTTTTTTTACCCATTCATTTATTTGCCAACCATCCGCTGTTGGTTCAGCACATCTAAGTTTACCATCATCTAATAAATTGATTACCGATCGGATAGCTTCTTGCGTTTCAGTTTCTTTTAGTAAATCTCGGTTATCCCAAGCTTTTTCTATTTGTTGTCTTAATTCGGTCATTTTTTAGCTAAAATATTTCCTCAAATATAACGCCTAGCAACTAATAAATGTCACTTAGTTACAGTTATAACAATTTATGTTTTATTTTTGCAAAAAAATCACTGAATGGGTAGGATTCTTGCTTTAGATTTCGGAAAAGTGCGCACAGGTATAGCGATTACCGATGAGCTTCAATTGATAGCATCGGGACTCACAACAGTAGCGACTAAAGAATTAATTCCGTTTTTAAAGAACTATATCGACAAAGAAAACGTAGATAAAATTGTAGTTGGAGAACCAAAACAAATGAATAATGAACCGTCAGAGTCAGAGGCTTTAATTATTCCTTTTTTAATAAAGCTCGCTGCAGGTTTTCCTGCTATCCCGGTAGAGCGCCAAGATGAGCGATTTACTTCTAAAATGGCTTTTCAGACCATGATTGATAGTGGTTTAAAGAAAAAACAAAGACAAAATAAGGCATTGGTTGATGAAATTAGTGCTACTATAATTTTACAAGCATATTTAAATAGAAATTAAAAAATGATTTTACCTATTATAGCTTACGGAGATCCAGTCTTGAGAAAAGTAGGCGATAACATAACAAAAGATTATCCTCAACTAGATGTTTTGCTTGAAAATATGTGGGAAACCATGTATAATGCCAACGGTGTTGGTTTGGCTGCACCACAGATTGGTTTAGCTATCCGATTATTTGTAATTGACACCACTCCTTTCTCGGAAGATGAAGATTTATCCGAAACAGAACAAAAAGCCTTGAAAGGTTTTAAGAAAGTATTTATCAATGCTCAAATTGAAGAAGAAATAGGAGAAGAATGGGCTTTTAATGAGGGTTGTTTAAGTATTCCGGATGTTCGAGAAGATGTAAAACGAAAGGATACCATCAAAATAGTTTATTGGGATGAAAACTTCAAGGAACAAGGCCAGACTTTCGATGGTTTATTAGCAAGGGTAATTCAACACGAATACGATCATATTCAAGGCGTTTTGTTTACCGATAAATTATCAACCTTAAAAAAGCAGTTGATCAAAAATAAATTAAGTAATATTTCTAAAGGGAAAATTAGTATTGACTATCGAATGCGTTTTCCAGACCAAAAAAAAGCGAGATAATCTAGTTTTTTTTTACAATTAAAAGTTTAATATTTGTCCAGAAATTAAAATACATGAGTTTAGATAAAATTTTATCCATAGGAGGAAAGCCAGGCTTATTCAAATTATTAACACAAACAAGAGCTGGTTTTGTTGCAGAGTCTTTTTTGGACGGTAAAAAAGTAACCGTTAACTTTAAGAATAATGTAAGTGTGCTTTCTGAAATAGCTATTTATACCTTAGAGGCAGAAGTACCATTGCGTGAAGTTTTTTTAAAAATTCAAGAAAAAGAAAATGGCGAAAAAACCCCGGTAAATCATAAGGATGATAAAATTACCTTAGAAGAATATTTTTTTGAAATTTTACCCAATTTTGATGAAGATAGGGTTTATGCAAGTGATATTAAAAAAGTTATTCAGTGGTATAACATGCTTCAAGAGCAGGGAATAACAGACTTTACCGCAAAAGAAAAAGAAAAAGAAAAAGAAGATACCGAAGCAACTACCGAAAAAGAGTAATAATGTTGTTTTATAATTATTAAGCAAGAAATATACCTTGGTTCTTGCTTTTTTTATCCTTAAGTATTAATTATTGGAATTCCTCAAGTTGCCGTCTCAAGTTTAGTATTCAACCAATCAAAAAATTTGAAGTTCAGATTTATTAACCTAGGCAATAAGTTTAAGCCTTAAATCTTGGTTCTTGTAGCGCAACATTCTTTGGTTTCAATTTTCATGGATTTTACCCTGAGGTATTTCCTAGTTTTAAAGATAGAATTTCATTTAACGACACATAAGCTTTATTCACTTACAGTTATCCAGTTTTAGTAGTGATTTGAAACACTATGTTTCATGAACAGTGGAATCAAGATACCTTAAAAATACCATTTAAAATTCCACTAGTTGAAGATGATGGCGTGACCAACTTTATCACAAAAAATAAATTAAAAAATTTAGGATTTGAAAATATAATAACTCTTGAAATTGGGTTATTGTCAGTAGATTATTTAAAAACTGAGTGTCCTGATTTAATCTTACTAGATATAAATATGCCTGTTATGGATGGCTTTGATTTTCTAATGTATAAAGATAAAAATAAGGTTTGGTTTGATGTTCGGATAATAGTACTTAGTTCCTCGGATAGACCCAAAGATCAGCAGCTTACTGAAAAGTTTATGAATGTCATAGACTATATTGAAAAGCCAATGAACTATGAAAAAATTCATCATTTGCTTCTAAAAATAGCTGAAGTTGCTTAATTATTTTTTAATCAAATAAAATAAAAACTGGCGTAGGCGCATCTATTGTTGAACTGTAGGTTAATAATCCAGTGTTGGAATCCCTAGAAAAAGCAATTATGGTATCCGTATCTTGATTAGCGACCAATAAAAATTTATCATCTGGAGATAAAGAAAAATTACGAGGGGCTTCGCCTCTTGTAGCTTCAAAAGCTAAAAATGTTAAAGTACCATTGTCAGGGTTGACGCTAAAGATAGCAATGCTATTATAGCCTCTATTTGAAGCATAAACAAATTTTCCATTCTTAGAAATATGAATATCGGCAGCTTTTGTAAACTCGGTAAAGTCGGCTGGTATGGTACTTATGGAATTCCTTTTTTCAAAAACACCATTATTTTTTGTTACAAGTGTAATCGTATTATCTAATTCATTTAAAACATAAATATTGTTTTTAGACGGATGAAAGGTCAAATGTCTTGGACCTGCACCAGCTGCCATATCCAGTTTTTGTATTGTGGGTAAAAATTTATTGTTGGATGTGTTAATTTCAGAAAACCACACTTGATTAGTTCCTAAATCAACGGCGATAACTTTATTTTTGTTATTTTTCTCCGCATAAACCGAATGTGCATGAGGGCCTTTTTGGCGTTCTGTAGTGCCTTTTCCTGAATGTTGTTGCAGTCTAATAACTCGCTTAGTTTCCCATCTTTATTTAAGTTTAGGAGGCCAATACTACCTCCGTTATAATTTGCTACTAATACATTCCTATTTTCAGTAACCCCTACATAACAAGGGTTTTTGCCGCCTGGGGAAGATTTGTTTATAAAAACTAAACTCTCTTTTTCAAGGGCATAAGAAGAAACAAAACCAGTATTTTCATTCGCAACTTCATTTACCGCTAAAACATATTTTTTATCAGGACTAAGGGCTAAAAATGATGGATTTTCAGTTACAGCAACCAATCCTATTTTTTTTAATTTACCTTCGGATGTAAAGGTATACCTATAAATACCCTTACTATCCTTTTCAGTAAAAGTTCCCACATAAAAGGTATAATCCTCTGTATTTTTGATCTTTTTTTCAACGGATTTTGCTGCCATAGTTGTTGCGGATTTACAATGAACCATTGAAGAGCATAAAATTAAGCCTATAAAAATTCTCATAGGTAACGCAGTTAATTATTTCAAAGGAGGTTTACTCTTCCCAATTTATTAATTTAGAGGGATAGTACTTTACATCCATCATTTTTAAATAAGGTGTTTGGTTTGCCAACCTCACTCTGTAATCTTCCCAATTTCGGTTTTCATCGGTTGTCCAGCCTAATTCAGCATAACCAATAACCCTCGGGAAAGCCAAATATTCTAACTCTTGCATATTGCTTATGGTTTCAGACCAAAGCGGGGCTTCTATGCCCAGAATTTTTTCTTTTGGTAGATTTCTTAGGTATTTTTCTACAGACCAAATATAGGCAGTATCAACGGGAATATGTCCTGACCAGTCTAAACCGTAGACAGAAAGGCTATCATATTTCATATCCAAATACGCTTTTTTAGCAGGCGACATTAATATTTTAGACCCTTTTTCAGCAGCTTTAATTGCATTCGCATCTTTACTCCAAAATTGTGTAATAGAATTCGAATTGATGTCTGCTTGGGCAATTTCGTCCCAACCTATCATTTTTTTGCCGTGTTTTTGAACAATTTTTTCAACCCTGTTCACAAAATAAATATAATTGTCTTTTTTGGTCACATGACTTTCGTCACCGCCAATATGAAAATAAGGTCCTGGACTAAGTGCCGCTATTTCTCTAATGACATCGTCAATGAAAGCGTAAGTTGTATCTTTTCGGGTATCAAAAGTACTGAAACCAACGCGCATACCAGTGTAAGGTTTTAAAGATTTTCCATTCCCATTTAAAAAGGGATAGGCCACTGAAGCTGCATTGGTGTGCCCAGGCATATCAATTTCTGGAACTACTGTGATAAAATGTTTTGCGGCATAAGCAACAATATCCGTATAATCATCTTGCGTATAAAATCCACCTTTGCCACCACCAACTTCAGTTTTTCCTGAAACTTCGGTCAGTTTAGGCCATGATTTTATTTCAATACGCCAACCTTGATCATCTGATAAATGCAAATGCAAATGGTTAATCTTGTAATATGCCAAAAGATCTATATATTTTTTTACATCGGCCACGGTAAAAAAATGACGAGCAACATCTAACATAGCCCCACGATATTCAAAATTGGGATTATCAATGATTTTACCTGTGGGCACTAACCACATTTTATGGGTGGTAACGGTGTCATTACTTTTCGATGGAATAATTTGACGTAAAGTCTGAACGCCTCTAAAAGCACCTTCAGCATTTTTTGAATTGATGATGATGGAGTCTTTGGTGATGTACAATTGATAGGATTCGTTTTTTTGTAAATCTAGACTATTGGACTGATTGATAAAAATAATCCGTTTTACTGTTTCTGAGGATGCTGTATTTACGGGAACAGTCAAATTTATTTTTTCAGCAATTTTGTCTGATAAAAATTGCCCAATCTCTTCAAAATCTTTTGAAGTTTGTGAGGTGTAAATAACTGTATTCTTGTCTAATCCGAAAGCAGAATTGGTGGCGATTATTTTTAAAGGTTTCGGAATTAAGGCCTCCTGCGCTAAATTTGTTTCAGGAAAGTTAAGGACTATTTTTTTCTTATTTTCTCTACATGAAACGCTTAATACAACCAGTATTAGCATAAAAGAACCTAAAAGGAGTTTATTTTTCATTTCTATTAAATTATTTGATATAATTTTTAATGACGCTATACCAAAGATTGTAGCCGTTAGCATTCATATGTAAACCGTCGTTTAAAAAAAGATCAGATTTTATTTTTCGTTTTTTGAACATGATATCCCAAACGTTGGCAAAAACTAATTGTTCATCTTTATCGCAAAGAAGTTGTAGTTTTTTATTTAGTTTTTTATATTTGCTTTTTAAATGATAGCGAGCAATACTCGGCTTCGCTGAAATGATAACAATTTTTATTTTATCATTTTGCTTTTTAATTTGCGCAATAATTTTTTTAAAAGTGCTTATAATTTCTTTTGGTTTTTTCTTTGACGATATATCGTTATCGCCTTGATAAATAAAAACCTTTTTAGGCTTGTATTTTAAAATTAATTCATCAGTATATCTCAATAAATCTATTGCCTGCGAACCGCCAATACCAGTATTTACAATTTGTTCTTCTGGAAATAATTCTGCTAGATTATGCCACATTCTTATACTAGAACTGCCAGTAAAAACAATAGTTTCACGGGAAGAATCCCAGATGCTATCGTATTTAGAGTTGATACCGATGATTTCACTCTCAAAAACACGATTTTTTTGAGACGTAGCAAAAAAAGGGCTAATTAAGCATAGGATTAAAAAGATTCTCATCATGAAAATTATTTAAAGGACGAATATACTTTTTATTCGTTTATAGTTTGCTCTAATAAATAAGAAACTTATGGCTATAAATTGTTTGATTTTAAATTATAAAATTTTGTATCCTTAAATACTTGTTTGTTATAAGTTGATAATTGTATATTTGGCGCCAGTTAAAAAAAGAGCATAGAATGATGCTCTTCGACAGGGTTCAGGATTAACTATAATTAAGTTATGCTTGAGTTCTTTTGAGAAAATGCTAGGGATTTATGGTTATCCATATTTCTTCAAAATTTCGGGATGTAGCGCAGTCTGGTAGCGTACACGGCTGGGGGTCGTGTGGTCGCAGGTTCAAATCCTGTCATCCCGACTTTAAGGTTGGATTTTTGTTTAGCCTTTTTTGTTTATAGAAATAATATGTTACAGATTTTCCCGATGTTTCGGGACTGTCATCCCGACTTTAAGGCTGAACTTTTGTTCATCCTTTTTTGTTATTGAAATAATATGTTGCAGGTTCTCCCGATTTTTCGGGACTGTCATCCCGACTTTAAGGCTAAACTTTTGTTCAGCCTTTTTCGTTTATTGAAATAACGTGTTGCAGGTTCTCCCGATGTTTCGGGACTGTCATCCCAACGGTTAGGGTGTTATACAAATTCAAATAGTTAATGTCGCTAATTTTTGTTTATCCTTAAATACTGAAAAACCTCCTATATTTCCGATGAAAAAAAGTGTATTCGAACTGAAATTACTTCGAAAAAAGCAGTCGAGCTATCGGTTTGAGAAAAGAGTGATCTGGTTAGAATCTATCCTTAGTCAACGTTTGAAAACTAGAAAGGAACTTGCAGACTATTTGAACATTAGTCCAAGAACCCAACAGCGTTGGACCAAACAATATGTCGGTCATGGTATTGAGGGTTTGTTGATAGATGAGCCTAAGAACCTCAAGTCAAGAATCATAACCCAAGAAATTCATCAAGGATTGAGTGAGCGTGTCAATTCTAGCACAGAACCTTTTCTAGGGTATTGGGAAGCTCAGTCTTGGGTGTTTGAGCAATATGGCGTGGAAGTTAAATACCATTTACTGCGCCATTACTTGATACAACATTTTAAGACAAAGCTTAAATCTCCTCGAAAGTCCCATTACAAAAAAGATGTGGAAGCTGAAAAAGCTTTTTTAAAAACTCGCTAATGAGCTAGACAACATTAGATTAAGTCTAAATAAAGATAAGTTCCAGTCTGTCAATTTATATTTTCAAGATGAAGCCAGATTTGGAATGATGAACCATTTGGGCTCTTACCTAACCGCCTCAAGGGTAAAACCTATAGCAAACTACCAGCACGTTTACAAAACAACATATCTCTATGGAAGCTACTCACCAATTATTGGTGATAGCTTTGTTTGGGAAATTAACGGTGTAAGCACCCAAATCTTCGAGGCCTATCTCCATGAATTCTCTTTGTACAATCCTAAAGAATATAAAATTGTGGTCATTGACAATGCGGGATTTCATTCCACAAAGAATATTGAGATACCTGACAATATCTGGCTACTAAGAATTCCGCCCTACAATCCAGAATTGAATCCATGTGAACAGGTATCGCAATATATCAAGAATCGATTTAAGAACAGGCGCTTGGAAACTATGGAAGAGTTAAAAAAATGGTTGCACAATATGGTTTGCGAAATGAAAGCTGAAACAATTCAATCAATAACATCAAACCACCACTATTTAAATGCTTATATGGCGACATTTATAATTTAAATTAGTATTAATCCATTTTGTTTTGCGTGTTGAATCATGTTTTTTGTGCCTCTACTTTTTCCATCCCAAAAAACAATTAAGGCATTTGCATATATTGCCATTTCTTTATTTCTTTTTGGTCCTGCTGCTTTTCCGTATTTATCCCATTCTGCTGGAAACCTTGCTAGTATTAGCTCTTTTTCTTTTGCGTATTGTTCGCCTAATTTATCAGCTCCTTTGTAGTGCCCTCCAGATATAATTTTGATGCTTTTTTGCTTCTGGAGAAACTGGGCGCATTCTTTTTTTAATATTTGGTAATTGGTGAAGTTTCTACTTCTGGCTATTATTACTTTCATGTTTTGGTTTTTCGTTGTAAATCCTGAAATACTGAATCAAGTTCAGCATAGGCAAGTTCAGGATGATCTTAGTAAAGCGATTTTTAGTTTTGAAATGATTGAAAGTTGTTGCTCCATGTTTTCTTCAAAAGCAGTTATTTTTTTGAGTTTTTCAACTTTCATTTTTCCATTGTTGTGCTTCGTAATTTTGTAAAGCTGTATTGATTACTTTTTTAGCGTCTGAAATTCCAATAAATGGAATGACACTACCTTTTAAATAGTGTGCAAAGAATTGCCATACTTTTAAGGATAAACATAGGTAATACAAGGATTCTCTTTTTACTTTTGATGTGGTAGTAATTACAAAGCAATTTGGACAAGGTTCGTCTAGTGGTTTTCCGCTATTTAGCCCTTTGCTTAAAATAAAAAAATGTGGAGCTGTGTATGTGCGTCCAATCTGGTGAGTCTTGATTTCAAAAATTTGCATAAGTATCCATTTTAAGGTTCAGATTCTTTTGCTATTTTTTTTGCCCATAAAATTTTGGAAAGGAAAACAACAAAAAGAAAGCTGTTTTTAAATGGTGAGGTTAGACTATCAAGGTTTTTGAGAAAAATACTACCAACAACTATCGTGTTGAATTATTAGTTGGTGGAGATTTTTTTCAAAACCCGAAGAGCTTGACCTTTATAGGCTAAAAGCGATGGAGTTAAAGAAACAAGATTTTAATATTGTTACACTCTTTATTAGGATATAAAGATGCTGAAACAAGCACAATACAAGAGGAAGCATTTGTTGTGCTGTCTTTTTTTTCTTTTTCTTTTCTATCTTATATCTTTTTTAATTATACTTAAATGCATATAAAATTAATATTAATGAATAAATTATACGTAATTAGATATAAAACAATATATTTGCTTATATTTATATTTAAAAGCATATAATGAAACTATTATCAGAATTTGTTAAAAATCGCAGAAAAGAAGTAAACCTTACCCAAGAGGAGTTTGCAGAACGTGCAGGTGTTGCATTAACCGTCGTACGGAAAATAGAACAAGGTAAAACCAATTTGAATCTAGAAAAAGTGAATTTAGTTTTAGCCCTATTTGGACATGAATTAGCACCCGTAGAAAGAAAAAAAGTAGATTATGAGACAAGGTAATGTATATTATAAAGATACCATTGCAGGTAAAATTACAGAAACATCAGACGGAGATTTTATTTTTCAGTATGATGAAATTTACACCAAAATGCATCCTACACAATTTATAACTTTTAGCATGCCTGTTAGAATAGCACCCTATAAAGACAACCGATTATTTCCTTTTTTTGAAGGCTTAATCCCTGAAGGATGGTTATTAGATATCGCCACTAAAAATTGGAAAATAAAATCGAACGATCGCATGGGATTATTATTAGCATGTTGTCAAAACTGCATAGGGGCAGTTAGTGTTGTACCTATAACTGAACAAGATGAAGTATAAAAAGAATTGTTTGTACTGTTACAAAGCATTAACCACTGAAACGGATTTTCATGAAAAATGCGCCTTGGGATTCTTTGGAACAAAAGAAGCTCCAGAGATACCCTATAGCCTTGAAGACATGGGATCCTTGGCAAAAAATGTTGTGGAAAGAAGTATTGCAGTACCAGGAGTGCAACCTAAACTTTCGATGTCTTTGGTTACGAATGCAACCACAAACGAAACACCTAGACTCACTGTAGTTGGTGCTTTGGGAGGTCATTATATTTTTAAACCACCAACCACACAATTTAGAGAAATGCCAGAAAATGAGCATTTGACCATGCGCATTGCAGCAGCCTTTGGATTGGGTGTTGTGCCTTCTAGCTTGATACGACTTGCATCAGGAGAACTTGCTTATATCACCAAAAGAATTGATAGAACAACTGAAGGAGAAAAAATACATATGTTGGATCTCTTTCAAATTACAGAAGCCTTTGATAAGTATAAAAGTTCTATGGAAAAAGTAGGAAAAGCCATTGGACACTATTCTAGTAATACCTTATTAGATAAAATTTTCTTTTTTGAATTGACCTTATTTAGTTTTTTAACAGGTAATAATGATATGCATCTTAAGAATTTCTCTATGATTGAAAGCACTTCTGGTTGGATACTTGCCCTTGCATACGACTTATTAAACGTTAGCATTGTTTTACCAGAAGATACAGAAGAATTAGCCCTTTCCATAGAAGGAAAAAAAAGAAAATTAAAAATAGCCCACTTTGAAAAATTAGCGAGTGATTTAGGATTGACAGGAAAGCAAATTAGAGGAGTTTTTAAACGGATGAAAAAAAACAAACCGAAAGCTATACAATTGATCGATGCTTCTTTTTTATCTGATGAAATGAAAACATTCTACAAAATTATTTTAGAAAATAGGTATGCAAGATTCGACTAACCATTAACTATTTTCCTTTTGGGGAAAAGCGCGTAGGTGGGGGTAATTAGTGAGGTAAACTTAGGATGATGAATCAAGTTTGGCAGAGGCTTACCTATGGTTTTGTGCAGCTTGAATGAGATAAGGAATAAAATAATAAACAAATACCTAGTGCGTTGGCAGCCGCGGAGATAAGTGTCTAACTATTTATTTGTGTTGTTCTCCATTTTTGATTGGTTTCGTTAAAAGTGAATGCTTCGATACATATATTTATCTACTTTGTTTTAGTTATTATAACCTAACTTATAAAAGATCTTAATAGCATTTACTTTTAGTGAAACCAATTCTCTACTATTTCCTTGACAAATAAATAGTTATAGTCTTATTAGCTTTTTTTGATTTTATAGGTGTTCTATAAATATACTTTTAAACGATTGCTTACATAACCTTTCAACTGTTTGAATTGAAAACGTAAAAACACTTATAAAAACAATGCAACAGTTCCTAGATGTTCTTACTATTTCTAAACGTTATTACTAATTTCCTAGGTAAGCATTGGATGAGCGGCTATTTAGTTCACAACTTTTTTATTTTACGGGAGTTCATAAATAGCGGCAAATATATTTTATAGTTTGGGTTTGAGCATTGGGGAGGCGCTATTTTACATAATGGCGTTATAGTGCTTGGAGTTTTTACGAAAGAGCAGTATAACAGCCCGTTATATAACTTAGCTTAGGGTTGGTTTTATGGTGAATAGTTGTTTGAGCCTTACGACAGGCTCTGGAAATGGCTCTTTGCTTTTTTATTTTATCAATTATCTTTAAATTATGTTTTTTAAATAAAATAAGCAATGTGCCATTATAGCGTTGGCTACCACTATTATGACATAAAACCAACTATGTAGTGGCATGCTCTTTGGTTTTAAGTAGGATAAACTCACAACACAAAAGACAGAAGCTTAATGTTTTTGCTTTAAACTGGGTATTGGGTTGTGGGGATATTAAGATAGTTTTTTCTTTAAGCTAGCCTTATATTTTTTCTAGCCAATAATCACTATTAATATAATATATAATTGTTTATTGTGACTGGATATTACTAGATGATACATGTCATTAATTAAAACATATTAAATAAACTTTGATGAACCTTTTGAATATTTCGGGACTAATAGTGATTTCATCCGTAGTACTAAAACTAACGAAACGCTTGAATATTCTTCTAATTTCTATCCTATGAATTTTGAAAGAATATTCTTTAATTTTTAAATATGCTTCCAGAGTATGCTTATTAAACTTCTTTTCAGACTTTTTAATGTGGTTTCCTTTTAGTTCCAATAATTAGAATTAAAGATCCTTGTGGAGTATAAATAAAATACTTATCGTTCTCAATAAGTCTACCATAGTCTATTTTCTATTTTTTTAGGTAATTTTCGTTTTCAAATAATTTTTGATTTAAATCATGATAGATTACATTTTCTTTTATGAGAATATCAATAGGAAGGTAAATTTTATTTGATATGATTTTTTTAATTTTTAGTTGATTTGCTATTAAACGAATTGCTTCGTAGCCTTGTTCAAAAGGTTTTTGAGAAATTAAAAAGGCAATAGAATCCTCTTTTAGAAATTCAACATTTTTCTCAGTATTATCAAAACCAATTAATTTTAAATCTTTTAATCTTTCTTCGGATAAACATTTTACAATTAACGAAATTCTACTTGATGGTATAAAAATACCTTTTATAGATTTGTTTTTTTCTAAAAAAGTTTCGATTGTTTTTTTATTGGAAGCTACATCAGTAAAATTATCTATAATTAATTTTGTGATAGAATTGTTTAAATTATTTTCCTTAAAATAATCTAAACAACCTTTAATTCTAGAGGATATTGTTTGGTTTTTTACCTGATTTTTAGCTTTAATTATTAATATTGAGGTCTTTTCTTGAATGCTTAAACTCATTAGTTTTCCTGCTATTAACCCCGATTTATAGGCATCTTGTCCAATAAAACAAACATCATCAAAACCTAAAGGTTCAATATTTAAAAAATAACATTCAATATTTAGGTTTTTTAGTTGGTATAGGATTTTTTTTGTATTTTCTATGAAAAAAGGAACTAGTAAAACGGCGCTTGGCTTTCCGTTAATTAATTCATTAAAAGCATCAATATAAGAACTTGGTTTGGATGGGTTAAACGAAAAACAATCTACACGTATTCCAGTATTCTTAACTTCATTACTTGCTTTTAAAACCCCAAAGTATGGAGACTTCCAGAATATGTCATCATCAGTAAATTCAGGTATTAAAACTCCAATACTAAAACTATTTTGCATAGCCAATGCACTTGCAACAGGGTTTTGAATAAAATTTCTTCCTTCTAAAATTTTTTTAATTTTTTCTTCTGTTTTTTTGGAAACACCACCTCTATTATGAAGCACTCTATCAACAGTTCCTTCGGATACATTTGCTTCTAAGGCAATATCTTTTATTCTTAGCATTATATTTATCTAGTTTACTTGAAAACAATAAAAATAAATAAAAATAGTGTGCGGACACTATTTTTATTTATATATTTACGTTGGCGTACACGAAATTAATAATACACTCATTATAATTATGAATAAAACAATCGTATTAACTGGGGCTGGGGGAGTTTTATGTAGCACTTTAGCGATGGCATTTGCAAAACAAGGAAACAAAGTTGCAGTATTGGATTTAAGAAAAGATGCCGCAGATAGAGTTGCTGATGCAATTAATAAAGCGGGTGGGCAAGCAATAGGTGTTGCTGCAAATGTTTTAGAAAAAGACTCGTTATGTGCAGCTAAAAAAGTAATAAATGATATGTACGGCAAAGTTGATGTTTTAGTTAATGGAGCTGGAGGAAATCATCCTTTAGGTACCACTTCAAACCCGTATTTAGATGCTGCAGATTTAGCAAATAAAACGGAGGGTTTTAAAACATTTTTTGATTTAGATGTTAATGGAATTCAGTTTACATTCAACTTAAATTTTATTGGAACTTTATTACCGACTCAAGTTTTTGCAACAGATATGGTGGCCAGAGAAGGGTGTAGTATTCTAAATATTTCATCAATGAACGCATTTACACCTTTAACAAAAATACCTGCTTATAGTGGTGCAAAAGCAGCAGTATCTAACTTTACACAATGGTTAGCCGTTCACTTTTCTAAAGTAGGAATTCGTGTAAACGCATTAGCACCTGGCTTTTTCTTGACCGATCAAAATAGAAGTTTATTAACAAATGCTGATGGAAGTTTAACCCAAAGAGGACAACAAATTATTGATCAAACTCCTATGGGACGTTATGGTGAAGCCGAAGATTTGGTGGGTACCACTTTATGGTTGTGTGGTGATGGAGCAAAATTTGTAACCGGAGTTGTTGTGCCTATTGATGGTGGTTTTGCAGCGTATAGTGGTGTTTAAAAAAGAATAAAAATGAGAACAAATTTAGAACAAACTTGGCGTTGGTATGGACCAAAAGATCCAGTTTCCTTGTTAGATGTAAAACAATCTGGCGCAACTGGCGTTGTTTCTGCGTTGCATCATATTCCAAATGGAGAAGTTTGGACTGTTGAAGAAATCATCAAAAGAAAAGAGATCATTGAAAATGCTGGATTGACCTGGTCTGTTGTAGAATCTGTGCCAATTCATGAAAACATAAAAACAAAATCTGGTAATTATAAGAAGTATTACGAAAATTATAAACAGACTTTACTAAATTTAGGCGCTTGTGGAATCGATATTGTTTGTTATAATTTTATGCCAGTTTTAGATTGGACAAGAACAAATTTAGATTTCGAAGTTTCTGATACATCAAAAGCTTTACGTTTTGAAGCTGCTGCTTTTGCTGCTTTTGAATTGTATTTATTAAAAAGGCCAGGAGCAGAGAACGATTATTCTGATACTCAAAAAGAAAAAGCTAAAGAGTTTCTGAAAAATGCATCCGAAGAAGAACAGAAAAAACTAATTAGAAATATTATTGCTGGTTTGCCAGGTGCAGAAGAAGGTTATTCTTTAAAAGAATTCAATAGTATTTTAGCAACTTATACTACTGTTGGGTCAAAAGAATTAAAAGCTAATTTGTTTTCATTTTTATCAGAAATTATTCCGACTGCGGAAAAAGCGGGAGTTTTAATGTGTATTCACCCAGACGACCCTCCTTTTCCAATTTTAGGCTTGCCAAGAGTAGTCTCAACAGAACAAGATATTGTAGATTTATATGAGGCAGTACAATCGCCAAATAATGGTTTGACTTTTTGCACAGGTTCTTTTGGAGTAAGAGCTGATAATGATTTAGCAGGAATGGTTGAACGCTTAGGGGATAGAATTCATTTTATTCATCTGCGCGCTACTAAACGCGATGCTGAGGGAAACTTCCATGAAGCAGATCATTTAGGGGGTGATGTGGATATGTTTTCTGTGATGAAAGCGTTAGTTTTAGAACAACAAAAACGAATTGCAGCAGGAAGAAAAGATATAAGAATGCCTTTTAGACCAGATCATGGTCATAAAATGTTAGACGATTTAAAGAAAAAAACAAATCCTGGATATTCAGGAATTGGTCGTTTACGTGGTTTGGCAGAATTACGTGGTTTAGAAATAGGAATTAGACGTTCATTGTAAAACAGTAAACAATTTGAGTTCGAGCGCAGTCTAGAACGAAAAAAACCTTTTGACTGAGCTCGAGGAAACAATAAAATAAAAAATTATGACAACAACTTTTGAAACAAGATACGCTTCAAGTCCGAAAGCAGTAAAAAAATACGACACACAAGAATTAAGAGACGAGTTTTTAATTCCTGATTTAATGGAACCCGGAAATATAAAACTTACCTACACACATTATGATAGATATATTGCAGGTGGTGCAGTGCCAATATCGGCATTAAAACTGGAAACTATTAATCCTTTAAAATCTGATTACTTTCTAGAAAGAAGAGAAATGGGAATTATAAATGTAGGTGCAAATGGAAGTATTTCTGTGGATGGTGAAATATATGATATAAATCATAAAGATGCTTTATATATCGGTAAAGGCGTAAAAGAGGTTGTTTTTAAAAGTGATAATGCAAAGAATCCTGCAAAGTTTTACATCAACTCTGCTCCTGCACACAAAACATTTCCTACTAAAAAAGTAAGTTTAGCCGAAGCTAATAAAATTGAACTAGGAAGTTTAGAAACCGCAAATCATAGAATTGTAAACCAGATGATTATTGGTGGAATTGTAACAACTTGCCAATTACAAATGGGAATGACAGAACTAAAAAAAGGATCTGTTTGGAACACAATGCCTGCCCATGTTCATGATAGAAGAATGGAGGTATATTTTTATTTAGATGTACCAGAAAACCAAGCCGTTTGTCATTTTATGGGTCAGCCTCAAGAAACACGTCATATTTGGATGCATAATCATCAAGCAGTTATTTCTCCGCCTTGGTCTATTCACTCGGGTTCTGGAACTTCAAACTATACGTTTATTTGGGGAATGGCTGGCGAAAATTTAGATTACAATGATATGGATGTTTCAAAAATCACAAACTTAAGATAAAAACATGTCACAAATATTATTTAATATACAAGGTAAAGTTGCTTTAATAACAGGTTCTACACATGGTTTAGGAATGTCTATGGCAATGGGTTTAGGAAAAGCAGGAGCCACTATTATTGTGAACGGAAATTCATCACAAGAAAAAATTGATAGTGCTGTTGCAGAATATAAAAAAGCAGGAATTAACGCTTTTGGATATAAATTTAATGTTGCTGATGAAGCTCAAGTTATAGAAATTATTAAAAAAATTGAGTTTGAAGTCGGTCCTATTGATATTTTAATCAACAATGCAGGTATCATTAAAAGAACGCCGTTAGTCGATATGGAAGTTGCCGATTTTAAACAAGTTATAGACATCGATTTGGTAAGTCCTTTTATTGTTTCTAAACATGTTGTTAGAGGAATGATGAAAAGAGAATCAGGTAAAATAATTAATATTTGTTCCATGATGAGTGAATTAGGTAGAAATACGGTTGGTGCGTACGCCGCTGCTAAAGGTGGTTTGGTGATGTTAACCAAAAACATGGCAACAGAATGGGCGCGTTTTAATATTCAGGTAAATGGTATTGGTCCTGGCTATTTTGCTACTTCACAAACAGCGCCAATTAGAGTTGAAGGTCATCCATTTAATGACTTCATCATCAACAGAACACCTGCAAAAAAATGGGGAAACCCAGATGATTTAGCAGGTGCAGCAATATTTTTATCCTCTAAAGCAAGTGATTTTGTAAACGGACATATTTTATATGTTGATGGTGGGATTTTAGCAACCATAGGGAAACCTTCAAACGAAGAATAAATGAAAAAAATAATCTTACTTTTTTCCATCATTACTAGTTTTTGCAACTGTAAAAGCGATACTGTTTTGTTATCCCTAGAAGTAAAAAACACTTTAAATATTGATAGAGAATTTGAAACAGTTGAAGTTGATATATCAGTATTAAATCACAATAAATTAGACTATTTCGTCATTTTAGATAAAAACAAAAAAGAAATTATTTCTCAACTTATAGATACTGATTTTGACGGAAAAAAGGATGTACTTATTTTTCAACCTTCGATAAAAGCAAATTCTACAAAGAGATATACGTTAACTATTTCTGATAAAAAACAAGATGCAGCTTTTGTGCATTGTTATTCACGTTTCGTACCAGAAAGAACAGATGATTATGCTTGGGAAAACAATAGAGTTGCTTTTAGAACGTTTGGTCCAGTTGCGCAAAAAATGATTGAAGAAGGAGTAAAAGGTGGAACTTTATCGAGCGGAATGGATGCTTGGTTAAAAAGGGTCGAATATCCTATTATTAACAAGTGGTATGATAAAACTACAAAAGGAATTGGCTCTTATCATAAAGATACAGGTGAAGGTTTAGATAATTTTCATGTGGGCCTAAGCCGAGGAGTTGGAGGAATTGCTGTTAAAGTGGATACATCTTACTATTTTTCTAAAAACTTTACAGCTTATAAGACTATTACTACAGGCCCAATTCGAACCAGTTTTATTCTGAATTATGAAACTTGGGATGCAAATGGAAATCAATTGGAAGAAAGCAAACTTATTTCTCTAGATTATGGTCAAAATTTATCTCGTTTTGAAATTAATATAACAGGCACAGATTCAATCTCTGCAGGATTAACTTTGCATAAAAAAGACGGAATTATAGCCAAAAATAAAAACTGGATAAGTTATTGGGAACCTTTTGATGATTCAGAATTAGGACAAGGATTAGTAACTACAGATGCTTATTTTATCAATTCAAAAGAATATATCACTTCAAAAAAAGATGAAAGCAACCTATATATGAATTTACGAGTTGTGGATCATAAAGTGGTCTATTATGCTGGTTTTGGATGGAAAAAAAGCAATCAGTTTAAAAATAAACAAGAATGGGAATCTTATTTAAAAGCATTTTCAGAGAAAATTAATAGCCCGCTATTGATTAAAAAATTATAAACTAGAAACAGCATGATAAAAATGAATTCTTTTTTTACTATTTTTTTTATGGCTACCTTATTTTTTTTATCGGGATGTAAATCAGATGAAACTACAAAAATTTTAAGATTAGGGCATAGTTTAGATACCAAGCATCCTGTGCATGAAGCGATGGTTATTTTGGGTGAAAAGCTAGCAGAAGTATCCAAAGGAAAATTAAAATTAAACATTTATCCGAGTAGTCAATTAGGAGGAGAAAGAGAATGTTTAGAGTTGTTGCAAATTGGTAGTTTAGATATTACAAAGGTCTCTGCAGCAGTTTTAGAAAACTTTATTCCCGAATATAAAGTATTTAGCATTCCTTATCTGTTTCGAGATAAAGCACACACTTTTAGTGTTTTTGATAGCGAAATTGGCAAAAGCTTATTGTTAAAAGGAGAACAATTTAGATTGCGCGGTTTAACTTTTTATGATGCAGGAAGTAGAAGTTTTTACATGAAAGAAAACCCAATTAATTCTCCCGCTGACTTGGTTGGTAAAAAAATTAGAGTACAAAAAAGTAACATGGCAGTTGCTATGGTTAATGATTTAGGCGGTTCGCCAACACCCATATCTTGGGGAGAATTATACACTGCTTTGCAACAAGGAGTGGTTGATGGTGCAGAAAATAATCCACCAAGCTTTTATACTTCTAAACATTATGAAGTTTGTAAATTCTATTCTTTAGATGAACATACTGCTGTGCCTGATGTTTTATTAATTGGCACAGACACTTGGAACCGCTTAAACGAACAAGAAAAAAAATGGTTAAAGCAGGCGGTAAAAGTAAGTACAACTGCACAAAGAAAATTATGGGGAGCTTCAGAAATTGAATCTTTAGAAGCTGTAAAAAAAGCCGGAGTCCAAATTATTTATCCTGATAAAACAGCTTTTGAAGAGCAAACGAAGGGAATTTTAGACATATTTAAAGATGATGTTGAAATGAAAACGTTAATTCAATCAATTAAAAACAAACAATAATGAGAGCAAAAGTTGATGCTATTTTAGAAAAGTTAGTGCTTTTTATTTTGTTTTTAATGCTAACAAGTGTTGTGTGGCAAGTGTTTTCTAGATTTGTTTTAAGCGCGCCAAGTACTATTACAGATGAAATTTCTAGCTTCTCATTAATTTGGTTAGGCTTGTTAGGTGCAGCGTATGCCACGGGTAAACATCTGCATTTAGCCATTGATTTAATTTCTGAAAAAGTAGTTGCAAAAAAGAAAAATTTGTTTGACGGAATTGTCTATTTATCAACCTTCACTTTTGCTTTTACAGTAATGGTTATTGGCGGATTTAGATTGTGCCAATTGTGTTTTCAATTCAGACAAACATCAGCAACTTTAGAGATTCCTTTAGGATTTATTTATTTGGTTGTACCGCTTTCTGGATTGCTAATTTGTTATTATAGTTTACAAACATTCATCAACCAAAGAAAATTGAATAGGGGGTAAAGATATGAATTTAATAGAAGTCTTCATTTTAGTAACAAGCTTTTTGATTTTCTTATCATTAAGAGTTCCAATTGCATACGCCATTGGTTTAGCAGCATTATTTACCTTATTAAGTGCCATGCCTTTTTTACCGTCGGTAACAACATTGGCGCAAAGAATGGCAACTTCTTTGGATAGTTTTACGTTATCTGCAATTCCATTTTTTATATTGGCTGGTCAAATTATGAACAGAGGAGGAATCGCCGTCCGACTTATTAATTTTGCGAAAGCAATTGTTGGCCCGCTTCCTGGAGGTTTGGCTTTTGTAAATATTATTTCTTGTATGTTATTTGGTGCAATTTCGGGATCAGCAGTTGCAGCAGCATCCGCAATTGGAGGTTTTATGAACCCAATGATGGAAAAAGATGGGTATGACAAATCTTTTAGTGCAGCTGTTAATATTACAAGTGCAACAACAGGATTAATAATTCCGCCAAGTAATGTCTTAATCGTATATTCTTTAGCAAGTGGAGGTGTTTCTATTGCAGCCTTATTTATTGCGGGTTATGTACCTGGTTTATTATTGGGCTTGGCTTTAATGATCGTTGCTTTAATTTATTCAATCATTAAAAAATATCCGACAGACAAAGTTGTTGGGCTTAAAGAGTTTTTTAAACGGTTTATAGCTGCTTTTCCTAGTTTAATGCTTTTAGTTGTTGTTATTGGCGGAATTGTGGTGGGTATTTTTACAGCTACAGAAGCATCAGCAATTGCAGTAATTTACACACTAGTTTTAGGTTTTATTTATAAAGAAATTTCTATGAAAGACATTTCACCAATTTTGTTAGAAACTGTAAAAACATCATCAATTGTCTTGTTGTTAATTGCTACTTCTATAGCAATGTCTTGGGTAATGAGCTACGAAAATATACCGCAAGAAATCAGCAATACGCTTTTATCAATAAGTGATAATCCAATTATTATTTTAATCATTATTAATTTAATACTATTGTTTGTTGGAATTTTTATGGATTTGACGCCTGCAGTTTTAATTTTTACACCCATATTTTTACCAATTGTAACTAGTTTAGGAATGGATCCAGTTCATTTCGGAATTATTATGATTATGAATTTATGTATTGGACTCTGTACGCCACCTGTTGGATCTGTACTTTTTGTAGGATGTAGTGTTGCCAATTTAAAAATTCAACAAGTAATAAAACCGCTACTACCGTTGTTTTTAGCAATGATTATAATATTGATCTTGATTACTTATTTCCCAGAATTAACTTTGTGGTTACCAAGACAATTTGATCTATTATAATTAATAGTTAGTTATATTTTTTCACCCGTTGTGCATTTTAAATAATGCTAATTTTAATATTGTTAACGTTTCTACCAAAAATAAACTTGTTTATGTATTGAACTAGAGTTAATGCAGTAATTTTTGATATTATTTAAGTATTGAAGAATTTAGAGGAGCGTTCTCTATTGATGACTTAAAAAAGAAAGCAGATAAGATTTTATTAGTGCCAAATCCATCTTCACTAGAAGTGAATTTTGAAAATGCATCTTCAGAAAATTATGATGTTGTTGAACTTTACGACAGTTCTGGAAGAAAAATTTATATCAAAAAAAGGTTAAAAGAAAACAAATTAAATGTTTCAGAACTCCCTAGAGGTATGTATTTTATAGTGTTTAAAAAAGATACTATGATTACAAAAGTATTAAAGTGTATCGTGAAATAAATAAGTAAATTTTAGGTAGTAAAATTATCTAAAATCTTCATTACGCATACTCCGTTTTTTATAGAACAAGGGTTTACATCTTGTCCTAAAAAATAACGAACAGTTTGCTCAATCATTGGTTGTTGAACATGAATTGGATTTTTAAAGGTGAAAACTTCCTCTTGTTTATCTGTGGATAAAAATATTTTTTCGCTATAAAAAGAAAAAGTAATTGTACCATTTTCTCCATATATTTTGCACTCGTCTTTTATTTCTTTTTCTGGGGCATCAAAATTCCAAATTCCTCTAAATTGAATTCCATTTTTAAATTCAATAATCCCGTTAACAATAGTATCAACTTTATTATTTAATAACGATGTTGAAAACCCTTGCGCCCTTTTAATTTCGCCAAAATAATAATACATTAAATCAATTTGATGAGGAGCAATATCATGAAAATAGCCACCGCCGGATATTGCTGGTTCTAAACGCCAATTTGTAGCTGTTTTAGCAATTATATTATTGCTTTTAGATTGTAAAATTTGAAGATCAACAAATAAAATTTTCCCGATTATAGCGGTATCAATTAATTCTTTTACTTTTTCAAAAGTAGGTAGTTTTCTTCTATAATGTGCAACGACTAGTTTATCTGTTTTATCTATTAATGTATTCAATTCTATTGCTTCAGCGAAATTTAAGGTTATTGGTTTTTCTAAATAAATAAATTTTTTTGTAAGCAAACATTTTTTGGCGATTGCTAAATGAGTAGAAGGTGGGGTAGCAATATAAACAGCGTTTATCTCGCTATTCTGTAGCAACTCATCTACAGAATCATACCAAAAAGGAACCTGATGTCTCTCTGCGAAATCTTGCGCTTTTGTCGAATTTCTTCTCATAACTGCAATTAGTTTTGAGTTTTTTACTTTCTGAAAAGCAGGTCCACTTTTTATTTCAGCAACATCTCCACAGCCAATTATACCCCAATTAATTGTTTTCATACTAGAAAAATTTATTTAAAATTAAAATAATTTTGAGCATTGTAATAACAAATATCACTTACTATACTCCCTAAGAATTTTTCATCATTTGGTAGTTCACCGTTCTCAACATCAGTTCCAATTATATTGCATAAAATTCTTCTAAAATAATCGTGTCTTGGAAAAGATAAGAAGCTTCTAGAATCGGTTAACATGCCAACAAAACAAGTTAATAAACCTTGATTAGAAAGTGTGTTAATTTGTTTTTCCATGCCGTCTTTTTGGTCTAAAAACCACCAAGCGGCACCAAACTGAATTTTACCTTTTATAGTACCATCATTAAAATTACCAACCATAGTAGCAAAAACCTCATTATCAGACGGATTCAAATTGTAAACAATTGTTTTTGTCAATTGATTTGTGCTATCCAAGGTATTTAAAAATCCGCTTAGTCCTTTTGCTTGCGAGAAATCTCCAATTGAATCAAAACCGGTATCTGGACCTAATTCGTTTAATAAACGTTTGTTATTATTTCTGATGGCACCCAAATGCAATTGCTGTGTCCAGCCTTTTTTATGATACATTTTACCTAAAGCAATCATTGTTTTCGCTTTGAAAAATGCGACCTCGTCGGGAGCTAAATCTTGCTGCGATTTTACTTTATTAAAAAGGTCTACAATAGCATATTTCTCAGTTTCAAAGTAGTACAATTGTTCCAAACCATGATCGGATAATCGACAGCCATTTTCATTAAAAAAATCAACTCTATTTTCTAAAGCAGCTAACAAATCCGTATAAGAATTAATAGCGATTGTACTCGTTTTTTCTAGTTGTAATAAATATTTATTGTATGTTTTTACATCTTCTACCCCAAATGATTTATCCGGGCGAAATGTTGGAAAAGTTTTTACTTTAGAACTATCTTTTTGTATTGCAATATGATATTCTAAAGAATCTATTGGATCGTCTGTCGTGCATAAAGATTCGACATTTTGCATTTTTAATAAACCATTAGCAGAATGCGTTTTTTGCTGCAACATTCTTCGAGTTTTGTCATAAATTTCTTCTGCGTTTTCGGGTGATAAAATGGCATAAATTCCAAAATAAGCTTTCAGTTCTAAATGTGTCCAATGAAATAATGGGTTTCTAATTGTAAACGGAACAACTTCTGCCCATTTTAAAAATTTTTCTTTATCTGTTGCATTACCCGTTATATATTTTTCATTGATCCCAAAAGCACGCATTGCACGCCATTTATAATGATCTCCAGACAACCAAACTTGCGTAATGTTTTCAAATTGAGTGTCTGATGCAATTTGTAGTGGTGATAAATGATTGTGGTAATCAATAATCGGTAACGACTTTGCATATTTGTGGTATAATTTTATTGCGAAATCTGTTTGCAATAGAAAGTCTTCTGTTAAAAATGTTTTCATGATATGAATCTCATATTTAATAATGCATAAATTTGGTATACTTATTTTGGTTCATTCTTATAACAAAATGGAATAAAAAATTTACTCAATTTTAGATGAATCTCTAATAATTAATTCTGCGTTTAATATAATCTTATTTAAATTTTGTTTGATGTTTTTTTCATTTTGATAAAATAAAAATCGTTCTGCTGCTTGTTTTCCGATTTCCTCACTATGTTGATTAATACTAGATATTGTAGGCGTAACCATAGCAGTAAAAGGCTCATTTCCAAAACCTACTAAAGCTATTTCATTAGGTACTTTTATGGTATTCTCTTTCAAAATTTGCAGCGCACCTAAAGCAGCGTAATCTCCTGCAACATAAACTGCATCTGGTTTGTCTTGTAAATTGAGCAGTTGTAACATATATTTTCTTCCATCTTCAATGGTCAAATTACACTCTATTAACAATTCATCTTCTAATGGTAAATTATGTTCTTTTAATGCATCGATATACCCACGAATTCTATTATTAAAGATTCGTGTACGTTTGTAACCGCCAATATGCGCTATTCTTTTACAGCCTTGCTCTGCAAGATGTTTTACAATTAGATGACTGCTTGCATAGTCATCTATACCCACATAGTCTACATTTAAATCGTTTTCTCCTCGGTCGAATAAAATCAAAGGAATTCCTTTGGATTTTATTTTTTCATAAAAAGATAAATCTACGGTTTCATTCGCCATAGAGGCGATAATACCATCAACTTGCGTAAAAAGTAATGTATCAATACTATCGCATTCTTTCTTATACGATTCGTTAGACTGGGTTATAATAATATTATATCCTTTCTTATTTAAAACTTCTTCAATATTTTGAATAACTGATGAAAAAAAACTACTATTTGTTCTTGGTACAATTACACCAACTAAATAACTCTTTCCACTTCTTAAGGCACTTGCCAAATGATTTCGTTGGTAATTTAATTTTTCGGCAACTTCTCTTACTGCTATTTTTGTTTTTTCACTTATTCTAGAATCGTTATGTAATGCTTTAGAAACAGCTGCTGCAGAAATATTTAACACGTTTGCAATGTCTTTTATCGTGGTTTTTTTAGTTTTTATCAAAATATCTATATACCTGCTTAAACGTTTAAACAAATATAACTTGTTTTCACTTTACAATCAAAACAAATAATAAAATATATGTTTTGATTTTATTTTAACCCATTGGTTAAACTTTTAACTCAATTTAAAACAATTAATTATCAACTAAAAATGGGTAAAGTAGTAACATTTGGAGAAATCATGTTAAGATTAGCGCCACAAGGATTTTTAAGATTTTCTCAAGCAAATAACTTTGATGTTGTATATGGTGGAGGTGAATCAAACGTAGCAGTTTCATTAGCAAATTAGGGCGTTGCTGTTGATTTTGTAACACGCTTACCAAAAAATAATATTGGTGAATGTGCCATGATGGAAATGAGGAAACGAGGAGTCGGCGTAGATAAAATTGTGTATGGTGGTGATCGCTTGGGAATTTATTTTTTAGAAACGGGTGCAGTTTATAGAGGTAGCAAAGTTGTTTATGACAGAGCACATTCTGCAATTGCTGAAATTGAACCTGGAATGATTAATTGGGACACCGTTTTTGATGGAGTTGAATGGTTTCATTGGACGGGAATTACACCTGCAATTTCTCAAGGAGCAGCAGCTTGTTTGTTTAGAAGCTGTTAAAGCTGCAAGTGCCAAGGGAATTACCATCTCTACTGATTTAAATTACAGAGCTAAACTATGGAATTATGGTGTAGATCGAGAAGCAATTATGACAGAATTAACGTCCTATGGCGATATTATTTTAGGAAATGAAGAAGATGCAGAAAAACATTTTGGAATTCATCCAGAGGGTTTAGATGTTCACAAACATGGTCATGATTTGAAAGCAGAAGCAGTCAAGCCTGTAATTATTAAAAAAAACAATTGGTATACCTAATTTGGATTTTAAAACGTCCTAATAATACTAAATTTATCATTTATAATTAAGAAAATAGAATCTAGATATAAAATATAAATAAACTTGTCGTGAAATTAAAATTAAACAAAATGAATATGAATAAAAAAAAACTTTTCGGATTATTAATTTTTATCTCTTTTTCAATCGGCTATTCATATGGTCAATCAAAAAACATGAATCTAAAAAGAGATACAATTTCTCAATCTGAACTGAGTAAATGGAAGTTGCTTGGAATAGGTGAAGTATCATCAACTTTGAATAAGCAAGTTGCTCTTAAAGAAGTTGATGGGTCAAAAGGGATTATGCTTATAAGTCCTAATATATATAAAAACGACGTCATACTTAATTTCAAAGTGATGGCATTAACACCTGCATCAGTTATTGTAATTATGCTCTCTGCATCTGATGAAGGGGAATCAGATGAATTAACAATTCCCAACAATTATGATGGAAGTATAGGATTTTGGGAAAATAATGAGAATTACTTCTTTGCTTTCAAAAATGCTCCTCATAATGTAACTCCTTTAGTTAGGAAAAATCCCCGAGCAAAGAAACCTCTAATTGCTGCAAAGGAAAATCATATGGTAGCAGGTGTTTACTATGAAATTGAGGTAGGGAAAAAGCAAGGGAAACTTTGGCTCTCAATAGATGGAAAAATAATATTTGAAACAATAGATACCAACCCATTAGCTGGCGGGCATGTTGCACTGAGATTAAGAGGAACTGCGGGCTTTTCCGCAGGATGCCTTATTAAAGATTTAATAATCAGTAGTAAATAACACAAACATTTAGTTTGGATAATAGAGGGAAACACTAAATATCAAGGTTTTTAACACGATCAAATTACATCTCGATTTTGATTGTTCAAATACTAAAGACTCCATATTTCAACCATTGTATGAAAGGCTATACATCTAAAATACAAAAAATTAACTTACTAGAGAATTGAAAAATAACAAGACAAAATATGAACTTAAATTAAAACTTTTTAAAACAAATAAACTGTTTTTCCAAAATGTTTTTGACATTTTGAATTCACGAAAATTTCTAACCACTAATATTTATCAAAAAATGAACATATCAAAGATTTTTATGGTAGTTGCAGTATTTGCAATTACAACCTTATCACAAGCTCAAGAAATAAAGCCAACTGAAGTAAAAAAAGTCATGAAAAAAGTGGCTGACTGGCAAATCGAACATTTTTATGAAACCTACAGCAGGCGTCCAAAACCTCACCACCAAATCGATTGGACTAACGGAGCCCTGTATATTGGAATGGTAAAATGGGCAGCAATGGCCGAAGACGATATCTATTACGAATGGCTTAAAAGACTTGGAGGAGACAACGATTGGTTACTGCATCGCAGGAAATACCATGCTGACGATCATACAGTAGGTCAAATGTACATTGAGTTATACAGAAAGTATAAAGATGAAAAGATGATTGCACCAACAAAAGAACAGTTTGAATTTATTATGTATCATCCGTCAAAATCCGTTTTGAACTGGAAAACGCCCTATCATCAAGACCGCTGGAACTGGTGTGATGCCCTTTTTATGTCACCACCAGTTTGGGCAAAGCTATACAATATTACAGGTGAAGAAAAATATCTTGATTTTTTAATGACTGAATACAAAGCAACAACCGATTTCTTATTTGATAAAGACGAGAGCCTTTATTACCGAGACGAAAGCTACATGGGAAAATTAGACAATGGTAAAAAAATATTTTGGTCGCGAGGTAATGGTTGGGTATTTGCTGGCCTTACAAATATAATGAATGAGCTGAATCCAAAGAGCAAGGAATACAAATATTTCTTAGAAATTTACAATAAAATGGCAAAAAAATTGCTTAAAATTCAAACCCCAGAAGGTCATTGGGCAATGAGTTTATTGGGACAAGAATTTTACACTACACCTGAAACGAGTGGGTCTTCATTTTATATTTATGGTTTGGCTTGGGGTATAAACCAAGGAATTCTGGATAAAACAACCTATACTCCTGCTGTAAAAAAAGGATGGAACGCAATGGTTAGTTATGTTACAAAAGAAGGCATGTTGGGTTACGTTCAGCCTATTGGTGCTGCTCCTGGTGAAGCTTGGGCAGACAAAACTGAAGTTTATGGAACTGGAGCGTTTTTGAGTGCTGGTTCAGAAGTATATAAAATGTATGGAGGAGAATAAAACATTAAAGATATCTATATCCAAAAATAAATCAAAATTGAAAATGCACTAGCTACAAGTTACTTCAAAGTTCGAGACACCTGATAAAGATTTGATAGAAAACAAAAATGATGAGTGAAAAAATTAAATTTGTAATTATTGGAAGTGGTAACATTGCTAAAACCTATCTTTCTGCAATTCACAATTTAACGAATGCCGAAGTAATCGGAGTAGTTTCAACGAAATTAAATAAAGCTGCAGATTTTATTCATCTTCCTATATTTCAGACCTTACATGAGATTAATATAGATTTTGATGCTGTAATTATATGTACCCCAAATGGGTAGCATCATGTTAGTGCTATCGAAGCTGCTAAACTTGGCAAGCATATACTTTGTGAAAAACCAATTGATATTTCATTAGAGTCAATAGATAAGATAATTGCAACTTGTAAAGAATACAATGTAAAGCTTGGAGTTACCTATCAACGAAGGTTTAGCTTTGATAATCCAATTGTGAAGAAATTATTGGAAGAAAATAGCATTGGGAAAATATTTTCTGTAGATCTGTCTGTTAAAAATTACAGAGATGATAGTTATTATAATTCAGCCCCATATAGAGGAACATATAAAATTGATGGCGGTGGCCCCTTCATCCAACAAGCCTGTCATTATATAGATTTATATTATTGGTATTTTGGTAAACCTAGTAAACTAGGTACTTTCGTTCATGATATTGAAGTTGAGGATCATGGAGCAGTAATTTGTTTGCATGATTCGGGTATGATAGGCACTATTGTAGCTTCAACTGCCACTAAGCCAGGGTTTCCAGCAAAAATGGAAATTTATTCCAGCAAGGGCTATCTTATATTAGAAAATGATGTAATTACTCAATGGGATATTGAAGGTATAGAAAATCCAAGCCGTCAAAAATCGAATGAAAATAAACATACTGGTGCTTCAACAGCTTCAGTTAATGATACTACAAATCATGAGCGAATTATTAAAGATTTTATTGACGCTATCAAGACAAATAGAGATCCTTTGATAACGGGTGAATCAGCTAGGAATGCTACTGAAATAATTTTAGATATTTATAAGTATCAATTTTAAAAAAAACTACCGCCAACAAAGATGTATAAAAAATTTATAGCCGCAATAATTATAAATGCAAAGGTTGCAGACCACTTCAAAGTTTGGGTCTCTTCATAAAGAATACTCACACAAGCGTCTGCTGTTATTATACTTCCCGTTGTGGTTAATTCAATATTAACACTAAAAAAATATGAAATTAAAAATAGTAATTTGTGTTACGGTATTATTAAATACAAGCATCGGATTTATCTCATATGTACAAAACCGTCCAAATATTCTTTTTGCAATTAGTGATGATCAATCATTTGCCCATACTAGTTATGAAGGGTCAAAGTTTAATAAAACTCCGGCTTTTGATAGAGTTGCTCGTGAAGGGGTATATTTTTCGAACTGTTATGCTGGTTCTCCAGGATGCGCACCTTCAAGAAGCTCAATTATTACAGGCAGACATCATTGGCAAAATGAACAGTCTGGTCAACATGCCTCAGCATGGTTAAAGAAGTATGTGCCATTTGTTGATTTGCTTGAAAAAAATGGATATTCAATCGGAAGAACAGGAAAAGGTGTTGACCCTTTCCAATATGCAAGTAATGAAGAAGATTCACTTTGGAGAAAAAATGATGCCGCAGGAGTTTCGCATAGTGATATAATGTATAACGGCCAAGAGGATGAGCGTTTTGCCAAAGGCATTAATACAACCAATTATTTCGAAAATTTTAAATATTTTGTAGAAAATATTAAAAAGGATAAACCGTTTTTTTTCTGGTATGGAAGTCACGAACCACATAGGGACTATGAAAAAGGGTCGTGGAAAAAGATGGGGAAAAAATTGGAGGATGTTGATGTCCCCGAATTTCTTCCTGATAATGAGGAGATACGAGGAGATTTATTAGATTATGCGGTTGAAATTGAATGGTTTGATCTTCATCTTCAAAGAATGCTTGAATATTTAGATGCGATTGGAGAATTAGAAAACACCATTGTAATTGTCACTGCCGATAATGGTATGCCTTTCCCCCGGGCTAAAGCAAATAGCTATGAATATGGCGTTCATATTCCTTTCGCGATTAGATACCCAAAGCAATTTCCAGGAAATAGAGTTGTAGATGACCCTTTTGGTTTTATTGATATAGCACCAACAATTCTTGAAATAACCAATACCTCATCAGAAGGAATGCTCCCAATTACTGGAAAAAGCATACTGGATTT
>Ga0209284_10000818_pt1 | contig 50226 bp, 47 predicted proteins | sample FRY03_FD_187211 | JGI IMG/M metagenome (GOLD analysis project Ga0209284, IMG submission 187211) | Freshwater microbial communities from Lake Fryxell liftoff mats and glacier meltwater in Antarctica - FRY-03 (SPAdes) (version 2) | ecosystem: Environmental > Aquatic > Freshwater > Ice > Glacier...
TATTTGTTTTTTTTTTTGGAAAATGGATTGTTAGAAATTATCTTGTGGTGAGTTCTATGGTTAATTCTCATTTTTTTGTTAAATTAAATTTATTGATAAGTTTTTTTTCTTTGAGTCTATCGCATATTTTCAGATAGAATCATCTCGATGTTTCTGCTGTATATAGTTCTATATCTTTGTTTCATTTTAATCGAATATCGGCTATAGTGTCTTCGAAAACAATAGATCACAAATGAGGTATTGTTGTTTTTCATAATTTTTCATCTAATATTATTCTAGATTTTTTATATTCTTTTTGTGTCCCCATAAAATCAGACAAATCATTTTGTTCTTCTACTGTATTTGGGTTTCATTGAAAATTAATTGTAGAGAAATCTATTATGTGATTTGTTGGTATTCTTGAAAGTTTGTTTATAATGGTATGATTACCTATTTGTGCAACTAAAACATCATATAAGTAATATTTATATGTAGTACCATGATATTTGATTGTCTTTTCTACATTTATATCTTCTCGGATTTTATTATTTGTATCCATAATTGAGTAGGTTAATAATTTATATATATTCGCTTAAATCTTCTTGGAATTTTAGCATTTCATTTTTTATATCGATCCGTTCTTTTTGTATAAGTTCTTTTTCTCTATTTGATAATTGTATATGCGTGTTTGATTGTTGGTAGTTTGTGTCAATTCTATTCTCCAAATTTTTTAATCTTTCTTCTAGTTTTGGTATACGGAGATCTAGCTGCAATCAATATTGTCATGGTGTTAGATCTTTTATATGTTTTATTGCGTCGATAGTCGTTGTTATCCTTGCTATAGAACTTTGTATGTATTTTTTAAATTCTAGAGTTTTTATTGTATTAATAAAAATCTCATCCGGAGTTAGATACTCAATAGTTCTTCGAAGTTCTTGTGATATATCACTTTGTGCTATCAATCTTGATGCAGCATCGCAAAAAACACTATAGTCTATTGGTTTATAGTATTGTTGCAGTTCTTCTTTGGATATTGGTCATTCTTCTGGATGTTGCATGTTTAATTTGACTAATAAGTTGATCAACTTCTGAAGGCATCTCATCATGTAGGTCTTGTTTCTTTTTTCTGGCGAGTTTCTTGATCTATAGCTGCTGCTATTGCCACTCTTGTATCATCAGATAGTTCTACACTTTCTACTCCCCCTACTCCTCCATGTGGCAACTCGGCTGTTCATCCTTCTTTAATAAGATCTGGTCAAGTTCATTCATGTCTAGATGATAATGTTTCCATCACATAGTTTGTTTACAATATAAATGCTATATATTTATTATACTTATTTTTATTCAAAAGTCAATAGAATGTTGTTTTTTTGTGTTTCTGTTTGGGATATGTGTGCTGTGAATTTGCTTGTGCACTGCGTTTGTGTCGTTCTTAGGTATGTATTTTGTTTAGTCTATATACAACTTGTGTGTGGTTACTGGATCAAGTAATAGTAACTTTTTGGATATCGTAAGTCAAGTATTTAAAGGATGATTGTTTTTGGATTACCTCTATAATCAGTACGTGATAGGATATAATATCTCTATATTAAAAAAAAGAGACCTTGAAACATATCTTGGTCTCCCTATCTCCTCTATTTTTTCAACCAAGAATTAGCTTTGTGTCATGAATAATATCGCTATGAAAATGAATAGAAGCGATAATCCTAGATAGACAATATTTTTAAGTTTTTCGCTTTTGAGTCATCCTTTAAGTTCTGTAAGTTTGTATTCCAATTTTTCTTTTTCAATCAAGGCTGCTTGTTTTTCTTTGTTGTAGTCTGGCAATGCGATCATGTGTTGAATTTTTGTCTCTAACTCACCGACCCTTTGTTGGAGCATAAAAATAACTTTATTTTTATCTTCAATCATCTTATCTTTTTCTTTGAACACCAAGAAAAATTTATCAATTTTTTGATCAATAGCATCCAATGATGTGTCATGTTGTGTCGATAATGTCCTCGCTGGTTTGCTATTGGATACCAATTCAGTTGTAGGTTCTTGGCGCAATGCAGCAAAATCCTTACCAAGAAGATCTATTTCTTCTTGTGCAACGATAACTTTATTTGCTATTTTCTTATAGCTAAGTTTTCCATTTTTGATGTATCTATCGATAGTTCTTGTGGATACTCATAGTTGTTTGGCAGCTGTCTGCCTTGTAATATTGTATGTTTTGCTCATAGGAATGCAGTGTAATCTATCAAAGTAAAGATGGTTTAGTTCAGATTTTGTTTGTGTTTTTTGTTTTTACATTTCAAATTTATTTTTATCGACACTATCCTTTACATCTTGGATGAATCATTGTACAAGTAAGGTGATAAGTGATCATAATATCATACCTCCAGCAACCATAATCCAAAATCAGCTATGATATGCAACTTCAGCTCCGAAGAAAAGAAGTACAATACCTTCTCCGATATTTTGAAAATATGGAACAAGTAAGAGAAGAAAGAGCGCTATAGCTCAGATAAACATGCTTCTTTGAATCATATTAGATGATTTTTTTAAGGATAAAGTAGGCGAACGCTATAACACTTGATAGTATCAATGTTTGTACCAATCCTCCGACTTGTACTTGCATACCCAGAGAACTTGTATTGATAACATATCCAAAGACGTATATGATGGCTATGTTTATCACAACACTTGATAAACCTAATGTAATGATCGCAAACGGCAGTGTGAGAACTTTGACAATGTTCTTGATGATGCCATTAAACAATCGAAAGAGAGTTCCTAGTATAGCAAATACCACGTATATATTTCCTCCTCATGGATTGCTTATACTAAATCATAGTTGCGGTATATAGGTACTTACGACGTACAATATGATCGCATTGGCTATGACGCTACTTGCAAAATACATTATGATGCGCAGCATTTTTATTTTTATTTACATAAATTTTGGATGTATATGTCCAAAGGTGACATTTTTATACACATTTGTCTACTTATATCAAGTTTTTTTATATATTATGTAATACTGTATCAAACGTATCAATTTTTTGGTCTTTTGTATAGGTGTGAATAGCGTTTCTACTTGCTAATACTGCAATAACTGCAGCTCTTTTTCTTCTTGTTGATACGATAAAATCATGTTTTTCGATTGTTTGTATGTCTCGAGAGAGAATATTTTGTATATTTTCTCCTATAATTATGTCTCACAAAAAACTTGCAGCGGCTTTGGTTATACTTGAACAGTTGCCACTATAGCTATACTGGGTAATGATATTTTTTTCTATATGTAAATACACAGTAATATCATCACCGCATAAGCTATTTCATTCATGATGGGATATTGTTGCGTCTTTGAGAATATGGTTATGTGTTGGGTTTGTGATATAGCTTTCTACCATATGATTGTTCATTTTTTGGGATAGCAATGAAATTGTTATTCTAGAGCCATTTTAGCAGACATGATCTCTGATACTTCTTGTGTTACTGCAGCCTGACGAGCTTTGTTATATGACAATTTTAGTGATTTTATCATACTTGTAGAGTTATCTTTCGCATTTTTCATTGCAATCATACGAGCTGCGTATTCGCCTGTTTTGTTTTGCAATATAGCTCCATAGACAACGTGTTGGATAAGTTGTTCTCTAATTTCTCTTGCGAGATGGGATTTGCTTGGCTCTAGAAGTAAGTCTTTTTGTTGAGTATCCTCAGTCATGAAATCATTGATATCTATTTCTATTTGTTCGGCGAATATTTCGTATTCTTTTTTGTCTAAGGGGAATAATTGTAAGTCGATAGGCGTTTGTTTGATCGCATTATTGAAGTAATTGAAAAATAAGCTAACGCTTTTATGGGACTTAGTCTCTAATACATTTCTAATAAATACGTATAAATCTCTGAGATCGTCTGCTGAAAAGTTGTCTTTCAAAGATATTTGTCCTGCAATAGTGAAGTTGGTTCTTGTGAAGAATTCAAGAGTTTTTTTTCCTACAGTAAAAACTTCTACAGACTCTTTATTTTCTTCGTATTTTGTAAATATTTGTTTGAATAATCTATTATTTAATCATCAACACAATCCCCTGTCTGTTCCTATAACTATGATGAGATCTTTATTGCTTTTAGTGTTAACATCGATCCTTTTGTTGAAAAGCTTTGCTGTTTGATTCACTACTTGCACTATTTTGAGAAATTCTATCATAAATGCCTTGTATCATTCTGTTTGTTGTTTGTTTTTTTGGAGTTTTACCGTAGCAACGACCTCAAGTGCTTTTGTGATTTGCTTAATATTGGAAATAGATTTTATCTGTCACTTGATTTGTTTGGTGTTTACCATGGATATTAAAAAATTTATCATATAAATCTTTTTTATTTCAGAGCAATTCTACAAAAAAATACTCTCGTTGCAAGTATTTTGTTTGCATTTTTATGATTATTGGGTTTTTTGTCGTAATTGTTCAGTGAGTGATTTCATCATTTGAATGCTTTTTTTGCTTATTTCTAGGAAACTCTTTGTTGCCAATATTTCAAATCCATCAATAGATCATTCGTGACCTGTCATATGGAGAAAAAATTTATGAGAGCTTATTTGTAATAATACTTCATATTTATCGTTATCTATCTGTGTAAAATCAGCTTGAATAGCGCCAAATTGCACGTGTCTTGTAAGATCTGTGTTGTTATGAAATATGGCAGTATCCATGTAGTTTCTGTACTTACGATAAAATATCTCTATCTCTATATCTACTATTTTTGATAATAAATACAAGAGAAAGTTGTTATAAATTTTATGGAAAAATCGATTTGATTTTTTGGTGAAAATCATTATATTTTTTAGAGTATCTTTATCCTTTTTATAAGGGATATTATGAAAAATGTTTTTTTTGATAGCATTGTTGTTGCTCTTATGAAGAGTAAAAATAAGGTTATTCATATCGATGTGATTAGGCGTATTTTTTCTGCTGTTATGCAAGATACATATACTGATAAGAAAATGTACAAACTCCTCTACTATCTTAAGAATAGATGATACCTTATAACATTAAAAAAAAATATCTATTTTGTAAAACAATCTGATGATGAATATAGCGAACAATGGCTTACTGATAGGTTTTACTGGGATCTAGTAAAACAACATTGTAAAGAATATGTAAAATCTGATTGGTATATTGGTTGATTGAAAGCTTTGGAGTTGCATATGTCCGGGTATGATGTACCTGATGAGATTATGATTGTTAATGCAGATAAACAAGCTACAGAAGTTATCATATTTGACAAAAAAGTGTTGTTTAAAACCTATGTATCTTCCGGAAACAATCTTTTTCGTTTATATAAAAAACATGTTTCTAAAATAGACTTGGGAAGGATAATGGTTCCAGTTGTTTGTATGGAAATAGCTCTCTTGGAAACCTTGTATAATCCTTCGGTAGTTCATAAATGATATATCGATGGATTGGTAAAAAAATTACTTAAAAAATACAAAAACACTTTAGACCCTAGTATCTGGGCACTTGTTGTTAAAAATAATAAACATCATTCTAGTCTAAATAGGCTGTATGTCCTTGCTCAAAGTGTCGATAAGAAGTTGGCTGACAGCATTTTCCAAATTATCAAGAAATATAGCTACATTCTTAGTTTTAGTTAATATTTTGTATATTCATCGTAGTTTAGTATAAAATTTGCATTATTTCTTTGTTCTCCCTATACTTATAGCACCTTTATTTGTTGCTACTGTATTATATGGAACAACCTTTTTCTTGGCGAGAGCTATTATGATGACTAAGTATATTTCTTTTTGGTATACATATCTTTTCTGATAGTATTAAGCAGGTCGGTAGTGTTGTTTTGAAAAGATTGCTTCGTAAGACAACAAATACACCATTAAAGGGTATCTTGTCTGGATCTCTTGTTACGTGAATTTTGCAAAGTAGCACTGTGGTTACTGTTATGGTTTTGTGATTTGTTTGAGCTAATTTGATTGATCTGGGAAGTGCTATTTGAGCAATGATAGGAGCAAGTATTGGTACGACTATGACTTCTTGGATTGTGGCTGTATTGTGATTTAAGTTGGATATCTCTATGATAGCATTACCAATTATTACTATATCAGGTTTTTCTATTTTTATCTTTGGCAAGAAAAAAACTTTAAAATATGCAGCTCTTTTTATGTTTTGATTTGGTCTACTCCTTTTTGGATTGGATATGATGAAAGAAAGTATTGTTTCCATAAAAGAAGTTTTTGATATTTCTGCGTATTTGGATCTTCCTAAAATAGGATTTTTGCTTCTTGGTATGGTTCTTACTATTGTGATGCAGTCTAGTAGTGCAACTAATGCGATTACTATTACATCAGTTAGTACATGATTACTTCCATTGCCTATTGGTATGATGATGATGTTGGGTTCACATATTGGTACGTCTTTTACGTCGGTTATTATATGACTTATTGGAACAAGAGCACAAAAACAAGTAGCAACTGTTCATGTTACGTTTAATGTATTTGCTGCAACTATATGAATTATTTTGATACAACCATTTTTCTGGTTTATGACTAACATCCTGAGGCTCTCACCAAATGACGTTCTCGGTCTTCCTATCTTTCATACATGATTTAATATTATTGGAGCATGTATATTTTATTGGTTTATCCCATGATTTCATCGTCTATTAGATAAGCTGTTTAAACAGAAAAATGAATTGTACCTATCAGTAATGGATGTTTCTATCTCTGACATAGATACTTGATTGGTTGCATGTCGTCAGGATATTGTATCTTTAGCAAAAGATGTTCTCCAATATAATGTATCCCTTTTCCATATAGATTATACTAAACTTATCAATAAGAATTTGGATTATACATTTGAACAATATAGTATGGACACAGATCACTTAGACAAGCTTTATGAGCATATTAAAACAGTTGAGTCTCATCTTATACAGTATTGTATGCATCTTACTTATGGCGATGAAGACAAGCATCTTTCGGCTAGAGTTGCTGAGTTTAACTATGCGATTATGCAGCTTGTACAGTCGGCTAAAATGCTCAAAGATATTAGTCATAATATTGAAGAAGTTGTTTGGTCAGAAAAGTCTGTCATACAACAAGAAGCTGCTCGTTTTGCTGGAAGGATACGAAATGTGTATGTTGATGTTATGGATATTCTCAATCTTAAAGAACATAGTCAACAATATCTGAAATTACTCGAGCTATTCCGTGTATTGAAAACTGATGATAGACAATACATCATTACTATACAAGACATGGTATCCAATGATGAAATATCTGTTGAAGAACTTAGTGATTTATTGAGTGTACAACGTTATGTGTACAATTCTTCAAAGAGTTATTTACTCGCCGTTAGAGAACTTATTGTTTCAAAAAAAGAGAGAGTTCTTATGGAAAAGCAAGTAGATAGAGATATCGATGCTATTTCTCCTGTGTTGATGGACGATAATATCGAAGAAAATATATTCCAATGATCATAAATAGTATAAAGAAATACTGGCTTTTGGTTAGTCGTCCTACGAATTCTGCTTGACTATCGACTCTGAGATATTCTAGGAAAAATCTTACCAATCCATAACTAAAAATAAATAGAGCACTTATTCTACTTGGCTGAAATTTTTTCTTATATATACTATAGATCATTACTCCCCCACATATAATCAATAATATAAATCATTCAAAAAAAGCAGCAAGAAAATTGGTGTTTATTCTTAGCTGTGTATCGATAGTTTGGTATATATAAAAGATATTTCGGTTGGTTGCTCGCTGGATGATGCTGTTTGGTAGTCACCAAAAATTACTTGGTACGACTATTCCATATATTTCTTGATTCAGAAAATTACCTATTCTCCCCAATAAGATTCCTAGTGGAGCTATACTCAAAATTATATCAAATATTCATAAAAAATCATTTTTTGATCGTGATTTTCTTTTTCATCGTAGGAGTATCGCTGATACGACTCCTATCATTCATCCGATAAATGACATGCCTCATTGTCGGATTGCTATGATACTTGTTGGGTTTTTAATGAAATATGCTCGATCGTATATTATTACATATCCCAATCTTCATCAGATCATAACTCCAAGAATAATGAGGATGAGTAGATTATCAATATCTTGTGTTATGGCTTGTTGTATCTTCGGGTATGTATGAAATATGCTGCTTTTACTTATAGCATAGACAACACCATAGCCAATAACAAAACTTACTAGGTACATTATACCATATCGATAAACATCTCGTCATAATATTGAAAAAGCAATCATAGCTTAAAGCAAAATATAAAAGGTAGGATTTGTTTTTATCGTCAAGGGATGTTGAACTCACTTGCGTCTCCATAAAATATTTTAAATATGGTGTCTAGAGTTTGTGCCGGATTGTAGTTGTTTTTTTTAATCTCCATCATAGTATTTATTCGTTGTTTGTTGTTTTTTTGTGCTTGTTCGAGAAGTGTTTTTTCTTCTTGGGTTAATGGTATGTATTGTGGCTGTGATGTTGCTGGTCATGGTGTTTGGGTGTTTTCTTGTCATGAATCTTGTGTTTTATCTTCTTTTAACTCACTTGACGATTGTATACTTTCTTCTAAATTTTCTAAGAGTTGAGATAATGACTTTTCTAGGTCTTGATTGCTCAATGTGTCGTCTTGTGTTTGTTCGCACATTTGTTGGAGTATACCTAAATTTTCTTTTTGTAATGCCATATCGGTGATTGCATACATTTGTTGTGATTCTTTGAGTTTTGTTTTGCTTGATTGTGTGTCTTGTATAATTGGGTTTAGGTTTGCTTGTAGACATAATAATGGATTATCTATGTGTTCGCTTAATATTTTTGTGTAACTATCTGTATACTGTTGTATAGATTTACTTGTTCTTGTTAGAGCATCATATGCTTTATTAAGTGTATCTTTGATTCTCTTTTGGCACTCTGCTCCTATGACATTATTTAGTTTTTTTGTATTTTGTTGTATATATTGTAATTGGCTTTGTATAGAATTTCTTGTTTGATTTACAGTATTTGTTATTGTCGCTAGATCATCTAGGACTGTGTTGAAATCAGTGAAGCATATTTGTATATCTCATATATATTCAATATTTTTACTCAGTCAGGCATTGTTATTAATACGATTTTGGAGGTAGATGTTGTTTGTTTTGGAGGCTGCTATTAAGAAATCTTGTTCTGCTTCTTTGAGGACGTCTTTGTATAGTCAATCATCTTGTTCCATGAGCTGGTATGCTCGCAACGTTTTTAGTGTAGCACGATTATAAAAATCTTTGGCTGTTTTTACTGGCATCCCATCAATAGCTTGTGGTATATTGTTTTCACGGAGAGCATATTGTACTCCGATGATCTTCTGTTGTCTAGAGGTAAGTATTGTATTGGCCGCTGATGTCCCTGGAGATTGAAAAAATCTGTCGGTATTTTGTCGAACTGATCGTTGCGTGATACTATAATATATAAGAATAATAGCTATACTAGCTGTTGTTGCTATGATCGTAATTAGTTTATATGTTGGAGATATTTTTTTCATATAAACGTATATGTGTAAAGAAAAAAACTATTCGATAATTTGTTTTCCGTGCATGTATGGTTGCAGAACTTTTGGTATGCGAATTTTTCCGTCGACTGTTTGGTAGTTTTCTATAATTGCGATCATAATTCTTCCTAGAGCGAATGCTGTTGCGTCGTTCATATGGACATACTCTCTTGTTCCATCTTCTTTTTTATATTTAATATTGAGACGACGAGCTTGATAGTCGGTCATATAATCTGAGGTATGCGTTTCTCTATATTTTCCTTGACTAGGAATGTATATATTTATATCTATTTGTCTATAATCTAAGTTACCCATATCTCATGTACATACTGCCATGACTTCGTAGGGAAGCTCAAGTTGTTGGATAAGATATTCTTGGATTGCTACAATAAGATCTTGTTCTGCTAGACCATTTTCTGGTAGTGAAAATGTTTCCATTTCTATCTTATCAAATTGATGCATTCTTAGGATACCTTTGGTATCTTTTCCATATGTTCCAGCTTCTCTTCTGAATGCGGGAGTGTTTGCTACGTAACGGATAGGAAGTTGCTCTGTTGGTATGACTTCATCCATATGGATAGGACCAAGGCTATGTTCTGCAGACCCAATCATCATAAAATTATCTTCAGGAAAAGTGAATCTATCTTCTATCGGATAGAGCCTTCCCATTTTGTTTGCTGTTTCAAAATTTATCATCAATGGTGGGATGACTGGTATGAAAGGTTTTGCTGTGGTAGGAATATTGTTTGTATCGATTATTTTTTGTAGCGTTTCTTCGCTGGTGACTACATCAAAAGTAAGTGCAGCTATAGCATTTTGGAGGTGAACTATATCTCCTTTGAGATATGCAAATCTTGCTCCAGTAACTTGTGCAGCTTTTTCTTTATCTATAATGCCAAGTGCTTTTCATAGATCTTCGTGATCTTTAGGTTCAAAGTCAAACTGTGTTGGTGTCCCATATGTTCTTATGACAATGTTTTCGTTTTCGTCTTTTCCTACTGGAACATCTGGATGGATGAAATTTGGACACTGGAGAAGTATAGTGTTTAATTCTTCTATTGTTTGATTATACTCCTTTTCTATCTCTTGTATCTGTATTTTAAGATTTTTTGCTCATTGATAATCTTGTGCTGCGGCAAGTTCTTTTTGTTGAAATTTGGTCTGATCTATCTTGAGTTGTAGTTCTTTTCTTGTATCGTCAAGCTTGACTAGCATATCTACATCTATATTTTTTTTCTTATTTTCACATACTTTCTTGTATGTTTGGATGTCTTCACGAATACGTTGGATGTCAATCATAATAGTCTAGTGTTATATGTTTAAAGTTGCAAGTATTGGTTTGTTTGCTATATTGGTAGTAATTTGCTTTATTTTTACAATGCGAAAATGGAACAAAATGTTTTGTGGGGAGTGGGTTTGGTGTTTGGTTGATTGGTTGTTGGTTATCTACTTGCGAAGATATATTTTCTTCTTCAGATGAGAAAATTACGTCAAATCTCTGTAAAACAATCTCGTTCGGTAGTTATGTGACAAGTGAGTGAACAGTTGGCTCCTCTCCTTCCTGATTTTCCATATCATTATAAAGATGCTATGTTTCTGTGAAAGTGAGTGGATTATATTATTTTTGATGGTATGCATCGTGGAGTTATCGAAAATATTGTTTTTCTTGAGGTAAAAAGTGGTGTATCCCAGTTAAATAAAAATGAAAAAATGATAAAAGATGCAGTCATTGCTGGGAAATTGCGTTATGATGTTTGGAGAATATAGCGCTAATTCCTTGTATTATTTTTCTTTATGTATCTGCTAGGAAATTGTACTGATGATTGTATGTTGCTAGCATCATGGATGTCATAGATATCTTTTATGATATTTGTCTTGAGTGTACTTTCTCGCTGTCTAGTAATCTGTACTCATTGTCTGTTTTTATATGGTACTATAGCTACTAAGTAGTCATATCACTCACCTTGTATAGTTCTGAAGTATATTCCACGTGTGTCGTTGTTTTTGATTTCGAACTGTTTGTGCATTTCATAGATGGCTGCATCATCTCATGTAATTTCGTCTCCATAATAATATCCCCATCGTTGACTATGTGCATGTCTTTGTGTTACTTGGATTCATGGAACAATAAGAGATGCTCTAAATAGTTGTGATGCAGCACCACAAACTCCTGCATAGAATTGTAAATCTGTGCGTCATCTTCATGTACAATAATCACGATTGCTTATATGTCTATTGAAATTAAATGTATCTCATGGATAGAGAAATACTTTATCTATACTATGGAGTGCTATTTCGTAATTTTTTAATGCACATCATTTGCGCATACTTGTATCATTGTATACTGCGTAAAATGTATAATCCTGTGCTATGAGTTCTGCGATAATACTTTTGGATACTTGTATTCTGTCTTCTTCTATGCTATGAAATGTTGCTATGGCTTTGTGTGCGTCCGTATTTTGCAGGAGACGAAAGTCCCGTGATGCGTTGTTTTTGTATATTGGATATCATCATTCGTAGTTGAAAGATTCCGCAGGAGCTGAGTTATATACTTGATCGAATCATTGTATGTTGTCATATAAGGTGTCTATAACTTGTGTAAATTCCATAGTAGGATATATTTTTTGTAAAAAACATATTGGATCTACATAGAAATTATTTTCATCCTCTTGTCGAGTACATATTTTTTCAGCAATTGTATTATATGATAATTCTATTTGTACTGGAGAGAGATGGCTTCCAAACTTGCTTGCTGCTTGTATATTTTCTAAATATATTTTAAATGGCACATCTTCCTGATAGGAGAAGGCTTGTCCAAGTAGACAGGTTGCGGTTATGATAATTATAGAGATATATTTATACATATTTACTATATATGTGTAAAGTAATCTTATTATATTGACAAGACGTCTTTTTGTCAAATTTATATTGTTTTTCATTGTATTTTTTATATTGACTGGATTATCTGTGTTGATTTGCTACATTGGATTATGTTTATCTTTGTTTTTTATATGAAAAAAACTGATTTGGCTTGGGTTTTTGATACGTTGGGGGCGTTATACCCTGATGCAACAACTGAGTTGCACTACTCTACGCCATTTCAATTGTTGATTGCTGTGATTATGAGTGCTCAAGCAACTGATAAACAAGTAAATAAAGTGACAATGGGGCTTTTTCAGTATATTAGATCACCACAAGATATTTTGGATATGGGATATGATGGATATGAACAGGCTATAAAATCTATTGGGTTATATAGATCTAAAGCAAAAAATATTTGGAAATTGAGTACTATGTTATTATCTTGTGTCTATATAACATCTTTACAGGATCAATTGAACGATCCTTTGATCGATGGTATTTATAAGAAGTATGGATATATTATCCCTCGTCGTATTGATGATTTGATGCAGTTGCCTTGAGTATGAGAGAAAACAGCCAAAGTAGTCGCTCATGTTTTATATAAAGATGCAGTGATAGCAGTGGATACTCATGTTCATAGAGTGTGTAATAGACTTGGTATTGTGACAACAAACCAACCACTGCAGACATCGAGATTACTTGAAACGGTGATACCAGATCATTATAAGATCATTGCACATCATTGTTTGATTTTGTTTTGAAGATATCATTGTGTTGCAAGGAAGCCAAAGTGTGAAACTTGTCCAGTGTCGAAGGTGTGTAAATATTATAGCAAGATTAATAAATCTAGTATTTAAATTGAAAATTCTATAGTATTGGATTGCTGCGTCGTCTTTGACTCTTGGCAATAGCGAGGACTTTATTTGTTAGTTTGGATTATGATAAATCTAATTGAGCCTCTATGGGGACAAGAATTGTTGTTGTGGATGCATCAGGTGATGCAGTATCCGTTCTTCTTTGAACGATTGCCAGTGGTTGCCGATATATTTGTGTTTGTCTATCCTGTGTATTTGGTTGTGTTGTATGGGTATGGAATGTTGTGGTCTTATAGAAATAGATTGCTTGGTCAACCTACGGTTTTCTCGAAATGACGTTTGTTTAAAGAGTCGGCAGTATGGGTTTTTGTGGCAGCGATGACGAGTATGATCTTTAATATGATACTACAGGTGTTTTTGTTTAAGGATAGGCCAGATGTGGTTATGAATTTACTCTACCAAAAAAAAGAAGATCTGATCTTATATGACTATCTTCCTCAAGCGAGTTTCCCGTCAGATCATGCAACGATGTCGATAGCTATTGCTATGGCAACTTTGCTCTATGGATTGCGTTATAAGAAAAAAGGGTATATTTATTTTTCTGTTTTTTTGTTTGTGATATCATTGATTATGGGGTATGCAAGAGTAAGTATTGGTATTCATCGACCAACAGATATTCTTGGCTGATATGTTGTGTGAATCCTTATTCCTGTGGTCTTGTTTATGCCAAAAGTGTATGGGTGGCTGAAGAAATGGGTTATTGATAGATTGATACGAGTGGAAGAAAAGATTGTTGGGTTTTTTCTTTAAGATTAAACCGTTGGTTCAAATATAGGTCCTGGTTTGATTATGAATTTTGTTTTACTATCTATTTGTACGAGGATATTTCAATCTGCTTGTTTTTCTATTTTTTCTATTTTTTTAATTTCTATTAAACTGGTTGCTATTCATTCAATGATGATTTTTTTTGTTTGATCTGTTTCTTTTGACGCAGTGTAGCTTATAAGATCTTTAAGGACTTGCGGTGTGGATTGAAGGGCTTTTAATTTGTCTATGTTTTTTGTCGTTTTGATAAACGCTGTATTTGGCTCTGTTAGTTTGTTTGTATCGGAGAACAATAAACTAAGTTTTTGAATTACATTGAGTTGATACTCTGCATGGTTGGTTCCATTATAATCAATAGGGAAATCTGTTTCCTCATTTTTGCTATTCTTATATTTTCCTTTAGTTATGATATCATTGATATTTGTTATATCTTCTATATGTAATTGTTCTGGATTTTTTGGTGTTTCTTTCACTTTGCTACCTTCTGGTTTTTTTATGCTGTGTGATTTACTTGTTTCTACAATATCATTTTCTGATATGACTTGTTTAAATGGAGGTTGTCATCCAGTTGTTACGTAGGCTGCAATATATGTTGCGACATCTCTATATGATTGTATTCCTTTATCTACTGAGCTTCCATTGATATCCATTGGATCTACAGATTTATCTTTTGTAGAGAAGTCATATTGTGCATTTGTTGTTACTTCATTATATGTACTTTTTATTGTACTTCGTATTGTACTTCATTTATCTAATAGCTTGTCAACTATTATTTCTCTTCATGTTTCATCCCCAGGTTTTATTGTTTCAGGTTTTCCTTTTGCATCAACAGTTATAAAATCGCTTATTTCTATTGTTAGCTTTTCTCCCGGTTTCTTGTTGTGTTCTTTGATGATGTTAGCTATAAGGTTTGGACTAAGCTTTTTAAAATTTTCTTCTTTAGTTAAAATTGACTTTATCTTGGTTTTTTCTGTAGCATCTTTCTTAAGTCCTTCTATAGCTGTATTTGCATCTGTTTGTTTTGTATCGTCTATAGTATTTAACTCCTTGTTTATATCAGTAAAATTTTTAGTTTGTTGTTCGTTCATTTGGAATTTTTCTTTGAATTTTACTCTAAATTTTTCTTTTAAGTTATCGGGTAAATATTTCATAAATGTTCCTTTTCCACCAAAAAAGTCTACTACTTGGGCTATGATCCCACCATATTGTTCAAAAAATTTATCCATAGCATCGTCTACTTGCTCTAGTATTTCTTTTTTGGTTCAATTGGGATCTATTTGCATTTTTGTTTTGATGTACAATGCTTTGAGTTCATCATTTCATTCAGATTTTAATATATTTGCATCTCATCGCTTTGCGATGATGTTCCGCGTATCTATTTTGTTTTTACTTTCAGTTCATAGATATGCAGGTGTTTGATTAACAAACTGGAGGTATACTTTGAGAGTATTTGTATCTCCTGTGGTTGCGAGGTCTTTTACTCTTTCTGCTACGGCACGACAGTATCCATTGATTTTGTCTTCTGATCATTCATATTTTATATTTTCTGTCTCTATGGCTGGCAGTATACTCCCGAAATTTTGTTGAAGATATTTGGCATCTTGTTTATCAAGAAATGCTTTAAATGCTTTGTATGATCAGTATCCATCTAATTTTTCTATGATGCTTGCTATACCCAATGGTTTTCCATCAGGAGTTTCGGTCTTGCTTTTTAGTGAGTTCGGGTCTGTATCTGCATATGATGCTATTTTGTCTGTTCTTGCTTGATGTAATTGATCTGTTGTTCAGAAAGCTATTTCATATACTTTTATATTTGAATCATCGCCTATGATGTCTTTTTGTGGAATTTGAATAATTTTTGTTCATGTTGGATACTTTAGGTTATCTGTTTTAAATCGGGCTTTGTCTAGACTTGCTGGAATAGTATATACTGGCTTTCCATCTATTTTTGTATCTATATCTTTACCTCATAGTGCATATGTTAAAATTATTTTTTTGAGATTTTCTTGTTGTGTAGTGGTTAATGCATCTATTTGTTCTGAATTAAATAATACATCATAGGATGCTTTATTTTGTTCAAACAACAATTTTCCACTTTGTAATAACAGTTCTGGTGTGTTGTTTGGGGAGTTTAAAATGGTTGTGAGATATGCTCATCACTGTTCTAATTGTGTTGTTTGTGTTTCTTTTTGTTTCTTGTCTTTTTCTAAATTTTGTTTCTTATCTTCAAGTTGTGTCTTGAGCTTCAGGTATGGATTTTCAACTCATTCCTCTGCTTGATCTATATTTGGGTCTAAGGTTTTTAGATTATTTAATAGGGTTAGGAAATGCCCAATATTTTCTTCTGTATCAAAATGTGTATCACATTTGTTAATTCCGACAAGAATATTACTTGCTAACTCCTCTTTTTTTGATTCTTCCGTGCCTTCAATCATATTTTTTATCTCATTCCCAGCTTTTTTTGGGTTTTTTTCAAAAAGGTCGTTTATTTCTTTTGCTTTTTCTGGAGAAAGTCATTGACCTATATTGATCTTATTATCTACTATTTGTTGTTGTTTTTCGCTCATTGTTGTTTCTATAAGGTAAATGATAGCTTTATTATACTTGGATATAGCTTATTTTGCAAATTTTTAGGTATTTTAATTACTAAAAAATCCCGATTGAGGTCGAGATTATCAAAATATTTCATTATATTCTAATAGATTGCCACGTCATATCGATAAATCGATACTCCTGGCAATGACGAGAATTATTTATTTGCTGTGAAAATACATATCTGTCTACCGACGTTTTGCTTAGGTCTAGCATAGATTTCTTTGATTACTTTACATGTTCGTCATAGAGTTTTTCCTTGTTGATCGAGTTGGCTGGCTACATTGTTTTCTTGTCCTATGTAGTACGGTACTGTGATAACGATAGTGGGAAGATGGTTTTTGTAGTATTGTTTGATGTTTTTTAAGAATTTATTAGAAAGATCAGTAACTTGGCTTGCATATTGTTGTATCTCCTCTACTGTTGTTTTGTCTTTAACAATAGGTCATAACCGTCATTCACTGACGATAAGTGCGGCGTTTTGTAGTTTTTCTTCCACAAATAGATGGGTGACATCATGTTTAAAAACAAATGTATTGTGGCTGGTTGCAAGTGAGTTTTTTTTCCATCGGTCGATATTTTTGATTGCGTGTTCGGGTTCAATATCAGAACCAATAGCATGATATCAAAGTGCATTTGCCATAAGAAGTGTCGTCCCCAATCCACAAAATGGATCGTATATATTGTCCATAGCATCCATTGCTGTGTATGTTAGTCCTATATTTATCATCATATGGGTGAGTTTTGCTGGCATCATACCTACTTGCATGCTGCGGGCTGGCTTATCAAAATCAATAACTTCATAGCGAGCGATATTTTGATAGCCAGTTACTACTCCATAGGACTGTCCTTCTTTTGTTTGAAATGTGAGTATTTCTTTTCCTTTTTCTTGTATTTCTCTGTCGGTATGCATTGGTTCCAAGAGTTTAAATCTTCTAACCCCAAAGTGTTGTTTGGCTTGTTTCCCAAATTTACTATCATGAACCCCAATTATCGGACAATCAGCAAGCATGGTTTTAAGTGTATTGTAGTTGACTACTTCTCCTCGTTTGACAATTCCTGCTAGATTTGCTAATCTTGATGGAAATTGTGTTTCGAAGAATGCTATCTGTGGACTATGGGTACGAAAATTGGTTGGTTGGACGTAGCGGAGCTCTTCTGAGCTTATCTGTGTGTGTTTTCAGAGAATAACGAAATACATGTATGATTGTCGAGATATTAAAGGAAGGTATTTATTTTTGTTTATTATATGTATTGTTTGTTTGAATACAAAAGAAAACACTCACTTTTGGTGAGTGTTCTGTGTATTTGTATGGAACAATTATGCTTTGATCTTAGATAATGCGATGTCAGCATTGAGTTTTTCAAGCTTTACAAGAGATTTTTCGATTTCTTCGATACTTCCCTTTTGTTTGAGTTGCTTGATACTAGACTCGAGTTTCATCTTCATTTGTTCCAATGTTTTGACTGATTCACTTGGTGATGTTGTAGCAGTTGCTGTTACGACACGAATCATCTTTCCATCAACAAATGCCATACCTTTGGATACACTCAATGAGATAACATTGTCCGCGAAGACAAAGTCACCTTGTGGCTGTTCAACAGGAATGAGTTTAATCAAACCTGGTTTGAGTGATGTTACCAATGGTGTATGGTTTGGTAAAATAGTAATCGTTCCGTTTTCTGTCGGAAGAGATACTTGTTTTACCTTGCCATCAAAGATAACTTTTTCTGGGCTTGAGATTTTCAAATGCATTGTGTTGTTCATATTAGTGTTAAATATACACTATCATTGTATAGATATACCACGGATTCAGCAATTCTGTGACTATTTATAGTCTTCTTCTACTTGACAAATAAATTTTATATTATGCCTGAAGTCTTTTTCTGATGAATGCAGGTGTTTCTAAATCTTCTTGTACTTCATCAGAGACTTCTTGTTCTGATTCAGTAACGTTCTGTATTCCTCTATTGATAAATCATTCGCTTCTTGTTGGCGCAACTTTTCTACCAAGGATATCTCTTGCTGGTTTCTTGATAATGTTTTCTGTACTTTGTTCGTTAAATCACGTAGCGATGATTGTTACTTTTACTTCATCTTCGTATGATTCATCAAATGTCATACCCCAAATAATGTTTGCATCTGGATCAACAATCTCCTCAATAACTGCAGCAGCTTCTTGTACTTCAATAGGTGTTAAGTCTGGTCATCCTGCAACAGCGAAGATGATATTTTTAGCTCAGTCAAGGTTGGTTTCCAATAATGGATTTTCAATAGCTTTACGAGCTGCATCTACTGCTCTTTTTTCTCCAGCTCCATATCCTATACCAAGCAATGCATTTCCAGAGTTTCTCATTACTTTGCTGATATCAGCGAAATCGATATTAATATCTCCTGGTTTGATCAATAGATCTGATATACCTTGTACTCCTAAGAATAGGATCTTATCTATCATTGTAAATGCTTGTTTGAATGTTGTTTTCTTGTCTACGATAGTGAATATCTTGTCGTTTGGTACGACGATAAGAGTATCAACAACGTCTTTGATTTTTTTCATACCTTCTTCAGCATTAGCATCTCTTTTCTTTCCTTCGAAGCTAAATGGTTTAGTTACGATAGCAACAGTTAAAATACCCATATTTTTAGCAATTTCAGCAACAACTGGAGCTGCTCCAGTTCCTGTTCCTCCACCAAGCCCATAGGTAACAAAAACCATGTCAGTATCTTGTAACATAAGTTTGATATCATCTGCATTTTCTTCAGCAGCTTTTCTTCCAATTTCTGGTTCTGCTCCAGCACCAAGTCATTTGGTGATATTGAGCCCAATGTTTAATTTCTTTGGTGCAAGATTGGTTGCAAGATCTTGTGCATCAGTATTGATAGCTACAAATTCTACTCCTTCCAATCCTTCGCTAATCATTCTATTGAGTGCTTTGTTTCCGGCTCCTCCTACTCCAATAACTTTTATCTTTGCTCCTGGAATAAAGTCAGGTCTTACTTCTGTGATAACCATAATAATAATGTGTAAGATAATAAAATTTTTCGCTATTAATGCTATATATTCTTAGAATAAATCCTTTACTCGTTTTCCAAATTTACCAATAACATCAAAGTTCATTTTAAATTTGGTTCTTCTTACTTCGCCAAATTTACTTCATCGAACATATGTTCATAATACATTGATGATTTGTATGTTAGATGACAGTTCTCCCATATTAAGTTTTGTGTCTTTTCCAAAGAATGTTGCGAGTTTGAATATATTTTTTGCAAGGAGATCTATATTACTCATTTTTGCTGCTCCTCCGATTAAGAAGACACCTCCAGGTAATCTTCCGTCTCTATCTAATTTTACAAGATGATCTTGAATTTTTTCAAATATTTCTTCGTATCTTGCACTGATGATATCTGACAAGAAATGAATATCCATTGAACTATTTTGTGGGACAGCCTCCCCTTCAATTAAAATAACTCCGTTGGTTTTCTTGATGTGTTCAGCTTCTTTGATGTCTACTTGTAGTCCAATAGATATATCTTTGGTTACATCTTCTCATCCAAGCGGTATGATACCATATGCTAGTGGTGTTCATTCCTCGTAGATAACATAGCTTGTTTGGTTTTTTCCTAGATCAATGAGGACACTTCAAAGATCTTTATGATCATAGTCTAATACAACTTCAGCGGCTCCAAGAATGTTTGGTATGATGTCAGTAACATTGATACCAATTCTTTCAAAAGCATCCAATAGTCAATTATAGAAGTTCTTGGGTAGCATAAATACATCTGCAGTGAGTTCTAACTTTTTTCCTTGCATACCTATAGGGTCTTTTTCTCTCTTTTCATCGTCAATTGTCCAATATACAGGAACAATTTTGATAGTTTGCTGATTATCTTGGTTTGCTATATCAGCAATTACTCTTGAGAGATGTTCAACGTCTTCGCTTTCTATTGTTTCCTTCATGATTCTCTTTTGTTCAGAGATTCTTTGAATTCTTCCTTCAGGATGTGATACGCTAACAAATACTTCATCAATAAAATCACCTCACAATTTTTTCACGAAATTTTCTATAATTCCGTTGATTGTCTGTACAAAGGCTTCACTGTCTAAGATTTTTCCTTTGCGCATTCATTGATTGGGTTCCATTTGTTTTGCTAGGACAATTTCTTTTTCGTTGTCATTTGCAAATACAGTTGCTTTGATGAAGTCGTTACCGATATCAAATACCGCTTTGATATCCTTCATGTGTCTTGTGGTAGCTAAGAAGTAAAAAAAGAGTGTTTTTTTGTTCATCTACTAATTTATTTATTTGTATACTCTGTCTATGTATATTTTCTAGAAAAACAAAACATTTTATATCTGTTGTGATATACTATGGTTATCGGAATGTTTTTGTACTGATAACTATTGGTATTATTATATTATTTGTCGGACGATCCTTCTGTTTCATTTGTTTGTAGTCGTGATTCTCGTTTTTGTTGGATTTCCATTCTTTTGTCTTTGTGAAATTTTAGCATATGATCTCCTATTGCTATGCCTCGTCAAGACTCTTTATGTCTTTTTTTCTTTCTGATAACCAAAGGTTTTCGGATAGATTTAATGATATATTCCCAAAAGTTATCGGGCTTACTTCATAGCACAATCTCTCATACATTTTTAAACCATTCTGATCATTTTTTTGTTTCCCATGTGGTTACATGCTCCATTGGAAAATTTGGAAGAGTTTTTTGTATTCGTGTATTATCTGTATATATATTGTATGGTTTGTGCTGGTATAGAGGGATGAGGTGAGCCAATCGATATGTTAGATAAATGTCTTCAGGTTGAAGAGCTATATCTTGTATATCAGTATGTTTTTCATCTACATAAAATATTAGATCAAAAAGTCCAGATTTTTTTTGTAAAGATCTTTTTATCCCAAGGATGCTACATATGATAACTGATAGTAACCTCGCACGTCGGATACATCCGTGTTTGACAATAAAAAATAAATCAATATCCGATCATTCATCTGCAGCATTGAAGCTTATGCTGTCACACAGGTATATATGTTCTATATATGGTAGATTTCTTCGTAGTCGATTGTATTTGTTTATTTTTTGTTTACGAATCTGAGTGGCGATATTATATATATTTTTTTGTGGAGGATTTATTTTTTTCGTATATTTATTTTTATAGTAAAAATACTGTTCTTGGTCTGGTATAGGATACTTCATCATCATATAAAAATCGAGTTTTTTGTTTTGCATATATTTTCTTATTTAAAGACAAAAGTCTGTCTGATTGGATGAACATAGATATAAGTATAGTTGTTGTACTCTTGTATCATATTGTATAGTTCCTAATGGTTCACAATCTCCTTGTCTACAAAATACAAATTGAATTTCTCCAGTAAATGTATTGGCGATCATGTTTGTGTGTTGTGTATATATATGTGTATTTGCTCCTGTTAATTGTACTTGGTAGTTGTTATCGTAGCATCATCTACTATTGGATGTCTGTAATAAAATTTCCTCTTCTACTAGTTCATCATAGGTTATTCGGATTTTCTGTTGAGTTGGATCAAAATATATATGATATTCTGATGGAAATATAGTTTCAGTTTCGGTTTGTAATCATCTTTGTGTTAATCCTGCGTAGATCATAGACTGGGAAAGTCCGTATATATTTTGCAGGCATGATTCTGCTTGAGAGGTATATATGTTTGGTGATTGAAACTGTGTACGCAGGACGAGAAAAAGTATTGTTATGATTAACATAACTATCATCATTTCTATGAGTGTGAATCATCACATCTTCTTAACGCCGTACAAGAGTACAATCGTAAAAAGGTAAAAATTTAAATTAATTGTTGATAAGTGGTCTAACAACATATTTGTAACTTGCCTCATTTTTATCAACAAGAATGAGTGGTTTGTGATTATCAACTATATTGAATATCATTTCTTCCCCCTCGATAAGTCTAATGAAGTCCGTAATGTATTTTCCATTGATTCCGAAGCTGACTGGTTCCCCTTGTATGATAGCGGCAATAGATGTCTTTCCTGCTCATTTATCTGTTTTTCCTGATGTGATAAGTATACTATCGTTTTGTGTTTCTATTTGAATGAAATTGTTTATGTCTCTTGTGAGGATACCAATTTTCTTAATTGCTTTCTCACATAATGACTTATCAACGATTACTGTTGTATTGAATATTGATGGCATGATCTCCTCTCTAGCGTAGTCAGGGAAGTTTCCTTGAATAAGGAGTGAGGTTGCTAATAATCTTGTTCCATCGACAGTGCATTGAAATGATATGAGATTGTCTGAATAATGGACTGTTAGATCTTCGGTTCCTTTTTCACTTGCGTATTCTGCTATCTTTTGGACGTCAGTGATGGTGAGTTTTGGTATAATAAGAGAAAAATCTTTTTCATGTTTAGATGATGGAGTTTTACATTCTGCAAGTCTAAATGAATCTGTTCATACAAAGGTAAGTTTATCTCCAGATTCTTTATTGTATTTTAATAATACTCCTGTCAATACCGGACTGAAGTTTTTTTCTGTGACTGCATATTCTACTTTCTGAATACCTTTAGCAAATGAGTGAATATCCATAGTTACTGCATTTTCTTGTGGAATCTCTGGAAGTGCAACATATTCACTTGCTGCGATTCAGTTAATATCAAATGTGTCTTTACTTGTTTTTATTGTAACTATATGTGTTGTTTGATCTGCGGTTATCTCTACCTGTGGTTCTTCGATTGCTCTCATTATATCTGAAAGGGTTTTTCCATTGAGTGTAATTGCTCATTCACTTCCTACTTGGCATGGTGTTTCGACTTCGATATATTTTTCCATATCGGTTGCTCTGATAATCATAGTATCAATATTTGCTTTGATGTATATGTTTTGCAGGATAGGTAACGTTGCATTTTTTGCAATAAATCTGGTTGCTATATCAATGAGTTCATTGAGTTTCTTAACATCGACAGTAATTTTCATGGTAAGATGTATAATGATAAAGTTATTGGCTATTAGGTTGTTATTTCCCAAAGTTGCGTTCTGTATAGATGCTATCAAATCGTTCTAAGGCTTTTTGATATGCAGGAACATCAAAGGCTGGGCATTTTATAGGAGTGAAATACAATTCTGCATATCCTATCCATCGTGACATAAATCCTGATGTTCTTTGTGCTTGATCTCCTTTGGTTCTGATAACTAACTCTACTAGAGGGATATTTCATAGTTCTAATGACTGACTAATTTGTTCCTCATTGATAGTGCGCAAATCGGTTCATTGTGTTGCGAGTTTTTGTATTCCTCTTATAATTTCATCTCTTCCTCCGTAGTTTATTGCGAAGATGAAATGTTTATCTGAATCACACTTACACTTGATAACTTTGGAGTCGAGATATTCTTTAAAATCTTGTGTGATGCCACTGGGATTACCTACCCACTTGAAGTTTACTTTGTTGTCTATGAGGATTTTATCCAAATCTTCGTCCACGAGTGTATACATTGCCATAAGGAAGTCAAACTCTTCTGTCGGTCTCTTCTGTGCGTTTTCTGTACTTAGTCATCGAAGAGTAAATACTTTAGCATTTGTCTGAGTAAATGTATATTGTGCGAGTTCTACTCATCTTTGATATGATATAAGATATGCTTCTTGAATACTTTTGTTGTTTTCCTTTGCTCGAGTTCTATTGCCGTCAGGTATAACAGCTACATGTGTCGGATAGTGCATGATTTCATTCTAACATAAAAAGTAGCATCATTTGTTTTTGTATATATATGCCTTGGTCTTTCAAGATGATTTATATTTATAACTAAGCGGAGAGTTTGAAAGTATAGCTGTCAGTGATATTATGTATACTATGGTCATAGGTATAGATTGTACGACTTTCTTGATTTTTGTGTTGGTATTGGTATTGTATAATGTGTTTTTTATATTCTTATGTTATTATTTATGGAATTGGATACATTGCCTACAGATGCTGCTGATGTTAGTTCTACTACTTCAGTTATAGATACTGCTTGATCTTTATGAATTTGGACTTGGGTTATAATTGCTGGATGAGTTATATTGTTATATGTTATTGCTAAGTACAATGGGCTAGTAAAACTTAAGAACAATATAAATAATGCTTTTGCCGATGTTGATGTACAGATGAAACTCAGATTTGATCTTATTGAAAATTTGGTGAATACAGTAAAATGATACGCTTCGCATGAAAAAGAAACATTGGAAACTCTTACACAGGCAAGAACACAGTTTTTGTCAGCTGGATCTCAGAATGATAAATTGCAAGCTGACAATATGCTCAGTGGAGCATTGAAGAGTCTATTTGCTGTATCAGAAAATTATCCTGACTTGAAGGCAAATCAAAACTTTCTTCAACTACAAAATGAGCTGTCAGATATTGAAAACAAGATAGCGGCTGCGAGAAGATACTTTAACTCCTCTATCAATGAATACAACTCATCTATCGAATCATTTCCTACTAATCTTGTCGCAGGATTGTTTGGATTTAAATATAGAGAATTCTTTGCTACTGCTGAAGCAGAAAAAGCTGTGCCAAAAGTGGGATTTTAATTAAAGATACAATTAGGACAATTCGCTGGATTTCAGCGATTACTAAATAATACTCTATTTGAGTTATCTTTACTCTTCGGTTGTAATTATGTATAAAGGTATTCAGAGCTCTATCTGGGAAAATTCGATGAGAAGTGTTTTTCTCTTGATATCATTTCCTCTCTTGTTGTGGGTTTTTATAGTATTACTTATGGTTCTTGTATATACGCAAGAATGATATGCTGTGACTTGGACAGACTCATTGTGACTGGCAAATGAAGTGCTTTTGTTTCTTGGACCGGTTATTTTGATTTGGGGGATAATTTCCTTTTTCTTCCATAGGCAGATAGTGTTCAAATTTGCCTGAGCGAAGCCAATTACAAGAAAGGAAATACCAGAGGTATATAATATAGTTGAAAATCTGTGTATATCAAGATGACTCGCTGTACCAAAGATTGGGATCATTGAGGATAATAGTATGAATGCTTTTGCTCTTGGTTGGAACACTAAACACGCTTGGATTGTTTTTTCGAGAGGATTAATAAACAGATTGAACAAAGCAGAAATAGAAGCAGTAGCCGCACATGAGCTTACACATATCATCAATAAAGATTCGTTGATGATGATTATTATTGTCGTGTTTGTGTGAGTTATAGGAACATTGTGACAGATTCTCATTAGAATGCGTTGATCGTCTAAAGAAGGAAAAGGTAATGCTTTGCCGTTGATTGGTTTATGATTGCTTCTTCTATGATATCTGGTTTATCCGCTCATTAGGTTAGCTATTTCAAGAAAAAGAGAGTTTTTGGCTGATGCTGGTGCTGTTGAGCTGACAAAAGATAAATATGCTATGATTTCTGCTTTACAGAAAATTAGTACTGACTCGAGGATAGAATCTATTCAAAAAGATACGGTAGCTGCGATGTGTATTGAAAGTCCATTGGAAGGTAAAAATCCTGGATTTTTTAGCAGATTGCTTGCTACGCATCCGCCTATTGCTGATAGGATAAAGGCGCTAGAGAGCTATTAGTTCGTTTATTTTTTGCGTGAAATTGTATGAAGTGGATCGGTTTATATCTATCGTATGTGCTTATATTTTTTAGTGTGTTTGTGACTATTTTTCCTACTTTGTATATATCAGAATTGGTGATAAGTTTTTTGCCATATATGGTTGTAATGCATATGTTCCTTTCTGGTTATTGGTTATCCAAAGTTATTGTTGGGCAACGAAGTTGGAAGTGGTTTAGTCTTATTATTGTTCATTTTGTAGGATTTCTCTATTTTATTTTCTCTCTATTTAATTTTTATGGACAATCAGATCTTGCTGGTTCATCGTCTGATACAGGGATGACTATTTTATATGCAAATATTAGTAAACAAAACGATAACTATACTTGACTGATAGAAATGATACAAGAAAAAGACCCTGATGTGGTTATGTTTGTAGAGTTTGCTGATCATCATGATGAATATATCAAATGATTTCTTTCTCAAAACTATCCCTATATCAATCGTACAAGTCGATCAAAAAAGTTTGTCTGAAGTATGGTATTTAGTAAATACCCTGTTGATGATCTTGCTGATGATTTTGTCCAAGGTGCTTGGAGGTATGGCTACTTTCGTATTGACGGTCCTGTAGGTTCGTATTATGTCTATCTTGTGCATACAAGCTCCCCTATTTCTCCTGTGAATTATCGTATGAGAAATGATCAGCTGAGTAATGTTGCTGCTAGTATTTCTGATCACGCCAATTCTAGGCAATTAGGTGTTCCTGTTCTCTTACTTGGTGACTTTAACGTATCTCCCTGGTCTGTTTTCTACCATCGTTTTGTGACTAATTTGGAGTCTTTTTCTAATATAACAGCACGTTTTCCGATCGTATTTAGTCGGCGTCTTAAATGGGTTCCTTTGTTTTGGTCACATATAGATCATGTATTTTCTACAGATACTGACGCTATTGGATATATGGAGCAAGTTGATGTACCTGGATCGGATCATCTAGGATATTATTTTATTGTAGAATAAATTTGTGGATTTTGGTGCAAAAATTTGCTTTTTTGGGGCTAAGTAGTATATAATAGCTATATAGTTATTTTAATTAATTGGGTATTGTCGATGGCGAACAAAAACGCACAACCTTTATTTCTTCTTAGTACAGATACTCTGTCCTCATATGGATTGGATTTGGTATTTGATGTAGCTAAAGAAGCTGGCTATGATGGGATAGATCTTGCATTGTGGAAAAATTTTGATTCGTGGAATACTTCTTATGTGAAGAAACTCGTAGCGAAACATGATATGCCAATTAAAATTGTCCAAATAAGCGATAATGTTAACATTAAAGAAATGCATAAGGCTATAGATATCTGTGAAGCTATCTGAGCTGATACGATTACTATCAATGCACCAAAGATATTTAATATTAAGGCATATACCTATTTGTCGGATAATTTGAAAAAATTGAGAGATGAATATCCACACATTAAGTTTAGTATCATCAATCCAGAAGACACAACATTGTTTGCATTACCAATTCCAAAATATAGATTTGCTAATATCGTAGAAATCATCAAAAAGCATGGAAGTTATCTTTGATTGGATGTATCTAACCTGGATGCTGATGCGTTTGAAGATGACTTTATGAGAAAATTGGCACAGTTTGTTCCGTATACTTCTGTGGTTTATTTCTCTGATAAGACAAAGTTGGGTAAAGGGCATGTTCTTCCTGGTGATGGAGTGCTAAAATTACCTGCCTTTTTGAAGAAGTTGAAGACTATAGGATATGATCGTTACTTTAGTACAAAATTGGTTTTGGATAAGAAAGATCTTGCAGATGGAGAGAAAGTTGCTACTATTTTGACGCAAGCAAGAGATTATTTGAAAAAATATTTTGAAGAAGTAAAGGAAGATTAATTTTTTAGCTATTGGCTATTAGCTGCTAGCTTTGAGCATATAGTTTATGTTGTCATTTTTGTGGGATTTTATAAGGTTTCCGTTAGACAAGAAGAATGCGAACAACAAGTTTGCTCTTTTTCTTACAACAATTTTTAGGGATTATCCTGCTTTTTTATGGACGAAGCCAACGCGGCAGAGATTTGTGATAGCGCCATTGTTGATGGTGTATAGTGTTTTTAGTGCGAAGAAGAAATAAACTCACCGTCATTGCGAGGAGGATTAAAACGACGTGGCAATCTACGTTATTAATACTATCATAATTGGTCTTTATACTTTTGTCATGATACAAAAGTACCAAAAAATCTAGCCGACCAAAAACCGCGAGTTTGGTCGGCGGGCTTGAAGTCAATTTCCGATTTTCAGCGATTTATGGCTTTTTTGTTTTTTATTGGATTAATTAACCTTAATACTCTTGTTTTATTGAGGTACAATATGTATGTTTTTTGTATTTATTTTGTGTTATGATAAATATGCGTTTAGTTGTGCAGGCAGTTGAGAAAGCTGAGGTTTTTATACAGGATACGGGAGAGAAAAATACTATTGGAAAAGGGATTTTGGTATATTTTGGAGTTCACAGAGATGATGTGGTTGATGGAAAGAGTAAGATTGATACATTGATTAGGAAAATAGGTAGCATGAGGTGGTTGAAAAATACTGAGGGGCGTTTGGATGCGACATTAGCTGATATTGGTGGTCAAATTATGGTTATTTCCAATTTTACGCTTTATGCGAGTAATGAAAAAGGAAGCAAAATGAGTTTCTCGCAGAGCGCTACAGCGGTGGATGCAGAGCCGATATATGATTATTTTGTCTCGGAACTAAAAAACACTGGATGGATAGTCCAGACAGGGAAATTTGGTGCGATGATGGAAGTGAGTGCAACGACCTTGGGACCGATTAATTATGTGTGGGATGTGTAAGTTATTTAGAAATTATGTATTCTTCTTTGATTGATGTTTCACCATAATCATGTATACTTTGTACTTTCTGTCTTGTGTTTGTTGTTCATGCTTTCCAATCTTTTCATCCATTGTTTATTTTTAATCTCATCCGTCTATCTTCATACATCCTGCCTCTAGTATATAGTATGTTGTTGAGGCGAGATTGTTCATTGATAGTTAAATTTTCTATGTTGTCTAAATACAAATAGAGGTATTTCTCATCTTCGTGTTTAAGGATATTGGATATGGTGTTTATTATTCGGTCAAATTCAAAACCATACATCAGTTCTGCACTGTCATGTGTATTGGTGTATTGTTTTAGTAATTTGCTGTAGTGGCTCAATATCTCTTGAGTATTGGAGGTTTTGTCTATTTCATATTGTCTTCGATATCCTTGTTCATTGACAATAGATCTTCTATGTAGTGATTCGAGTATAAGATGGTTGATACTGTCTTTGCCCTGTGTATATTGTTGTAATATAAAAAAAATGATGTCAGACTCCCCTTTTGCCTTACAATCAATACAGAGTATTGGTGTCGTGTTTTTTAGTGTAGCGGCTAATTGTTTTGTATATAGTGCTTGCATGCGAGTGGATATGGTTTGTTGGAGTTTGTTATAATTCTCTTGTGTTCGATCTATGGATTTTCACCCTATTCAAAATTCATCTCTGATATAATTTGATTGTGGAGAGATCATAGTGCATCACCACTCTTGGAGTGCCATGTCTATGGTTAGATCAGCTTTTGATGTTATGCCCATTGTTTTTTCTTATTCATAAAAAATAAACAAAAAATATTTATATTTTCTTGTTATATTTATTTTTGTTCTTATGTCTATGCTTTTGTTCTTGTCTATTACTTTCATTGGATTTTGTTTTCTTTGTCATTGCCTCAATATTCCAAGGGTGCTTCCTCACTTCACTTAGGGCGAGAGAACCAAAAAAGTCCAGCTTCACCGTGCAGTCCTGCGTAGTAAGGGTATGATTATCGTACTTGCTAGTCGGAGTGAGTGTTTTAGCACTTTGCGTTTGGTTTTTTATTTTATATTTTTTGAAGGTTCCATTCTATTTAATTTTATTGTGGCTTCTAGTGCTTTGATACTTGTATACAACAACAATATACCCATTATTACTAATAAAATATCAACTCAATAAGGATTTGTTATTGTTGCTATTGTTTGGTATAGAAACCATAAAACAAATATTCCACTAATTATTCTGCTATTTAATTTATATAATCCCCAAGCTAACAACAATACTACTAATCAATTTAATCAAATTAATCATAGAGGAATTAGTGTGGAGTATGCTTCTGGTCAAGCAATCATTACTACTACTGATCATCCTATGCCTTGTATTATTTCAAATAATGATATTAATCCTATCAAAATAGATGCGTTTTTTATCATAGAGATAGCAGCTTCTCTTGTTTTAACTATTTTTAAGATATCCATTATTAAGAGATTTAATATATAAATTACTTATTAAACTTTGCATACAATTTCTCTTCTATCTCCAATTTTCCTGGTTTTTCTCGGTTAATATCTAGTGTCAATGAATCACATACTTGCTTGAGGATGAAGAATTTTTCCAAACTTTCTGCTGCTGCTTTGCGGATGTCTTCCAAGAATGCTTTAGATTTTTCTTCCCCCATTTGGTCAAAGAATTGTTTTACTTTTTCTTTGGATCAACCAAATCTTTGGTGTAAGTTTTCTACTCTTACTTTATATTCTTCGTTGGTCATCGTTTGTGGAATAACAACTTCCATACTTTCCTTCTTTACAGCTTGGATATAGTCCTCTACTGCTTTGACAAGCAATGTTTCTTGTTTTTGTTCTGCGAGAGATTTTTCGATGAAGTCCATAAGTTGTTTTTCTGTTTTTACTTCAGCATCTTTACCAAAAAGTTTCTCAATCATTGCTGTATCAAACTCTGGATAGACTACTTTCTTAATATCTTGCATAGTTGCTATGATCTTAGCTGGTTTGTCTCATGGTTTGTTGTAGTGAAGTCCTTGTGGTAATGATTTTTCTGTATAAGCTATCTCTACTGTTTCATCTTTTTTCTTCCCAACAAAAGTCTTTGCCCAAAATTTATCAGCAGCAAATTCTTGTTCACCAATAAATACAGGCGTCTTATGAATTTCTTTTCCATCTTTATCTTGGAATGATACTTGTACTTTACTGACTGTTTCTTCTGTGAGTGTATCTGTGTCTTTGTAATCAGCATAGTTTTTCTTCAGTTGCATTACTGCGTTATCCATATCTTCTTTTGTAGGTTTGCTATCGACTGCTGGGATCGATACTTTTTCTCGTTTGGTGTTTTTGATTTCTACTTCTGGGTAAACGTCAAGTTTGAACATAATAACTGTTTTATCATCTTTTTGGTCTTGATTGATGTCATATGGTTCTCCGATAAACTTAGCACTTTTATCATCAGCAAGAATTTCTTGGATACCTGTGTTGATGAGTTCTTCATAGATACCGACAGTCACATATTGTTGGCTTACTTTTTCTTTGACCATATCCAATGGCACCTCACCTTTTCTAAATCCATCAACAGCTATGTCTTTCTGGAAGTGTTTGAGTGCTTTTTTTTCTGCTTGTGAGTATTCATCAGCAGATACGTGCAATTCTACTTCGTAGTTTGATAGTTTTGATTTGTTAAGTTTTTTTTCCATACAAAAAAGAAAAGAATAAATGATGATTTTATAATATGGTTTTGTCCTTTGCTTTCAATAGGAATATGTTAGAAAATTTCAAGAGCAGCTCTACGTCGTCATTCAGGTGTTTTTATGTATATATAGTATTTCCCTCCATCGTTTCATCGTGTAATATCTCCTGTTTCTCCATTAATATCTCCAGATGAAGATGGTCTATAGTCTTTTCTTAGTCTGAGTTGATCGTATCCACTAGTACTTTCTATATCAATCACTGAAGTTGGTGTATGTACTTCTCCTGCTGCAATCTTTCATTTTATTCTAGTATCTGCAGTTACGTCGTAGTTTAAAAACAATGATCATCAAGATTTTGTATTGATTTTGAGATTGTTATTATATGAGGTAATACCTCATAAGCCAACACCAATAGAGTTGTTTGGAAATAGATATATGCGATTTCATCCTGATCCGAATGTACTATTACCTAGAACACGTAAACTTTCGTCCATAGGAGCTTCTCCTATTCATACTTGTTTGTTTGTAGATAATCCTGTTGTAGTTTCAGCCCATTGACTCTCTGTAGATACTCCTCCACTTCCAAAAATAGCGGGATCAGTTTTGTATACTGTGTTGTTATCTCCTCCTATAGTGAGTACTTTGTAATCTACCGGGCTGTTGTTCACAAGTATTCAATTCAGAACTACCGCGCCACTTGTTTCAAGTGCGTTTTTGATATATACTTTTCCATCATTGGCAGCATTGATGGTAACGAGTGCGTTAGCTGCATTATTTGCGAGTCAATCACTGGTGATAAATATTTTTTTTATTGTTTGTACTGCATTTTCTACATTGGTTTGGATCTGTAAATTTGCAGACATAAATCCTATGAGGACAAGACTAAACGCCATTATTATGAAATTTTTCATTTTATTGTGTAGAAATATAAATTGTGGTTTATTGATTATAGTTTTGTTATGCTGATTTGTCAAATAATTGCATTGCATTATTTAATAAAAGACATTGCAAAAAGAAGGTATTTTGTTACTATTGATGTATGATGTTTGTTTTATTATAGCTTAATTTTTTATGCCAAAAAAGAATACACAAGACTCGAACAAGGAAGTTTCTGTATTAAAGTGAAATGATCTATTGCAAAATACCTGATTTTTGTCTTGATTGTGATTTGGATCACAAGTTAAGGAAGAGGAAAAGAAGGTAGAAGAGGTTAAAAAAGAGCCTGAAAAAGATAGTGTTGTTGCTTCAGTAGAAGATTTTGCTGCATTGATGCCTACACCTGCTCCAGTTCGTCCAAGACCAATATCTCGCCCTAGACCACAGCATGGATGACAACAAAGAGCTCCACAACAAAGAGCTCCACAACATGGTGGACAACAAAGAGCTCCACAACATGGTGGACAACAAAGAGCTCCACAACATGGTGGACAACAAAGAGCTCCACAACATGGTGGACAACAAAGAGCTCCACAACATGGTGGACATCAGAAACCTCATGGGACTTATAATAGTTATGCTAGACCACAGGTTATAAAGTCGGCGCCTACTCCAGCTGCAAGAAGACCAAAAGTTGCGAAAACATCAGCCAATCTTGTTAAAAAAGATACCTTTGTTATGCAAGATACTATTAGTGTTAAAGAATTTGCTGAAAAAATGGGAGTATCTCATTTGGAGGTGATGAAAAAGTTGTTGGAAAATAAAATAATGGTATCGATAAATTCCTCTATTGATTTTGAAACGGCAGCATTGATTGCTGAAGATTTTGGTGTAGGAGTAACTAAAGAACAAGCAACTATGAATGTTGACAGTTTTATGCTTGGAGATTTGCAGGCTGTCTTAGCTTTGGATAAAAATGCTGAACATAAAGCTATGAGACCACCTATTGTAACTGTGATGTGACATGTAGATCATGGAAAAACATCATTGCTTGATTATTTGAGGAAAACGAATATAGCTTGAGGTGAAGCCGGGTGAATCACTCAATCAATCTGAGCTTCTGTTATCAAACATGATGGACAAGAAATTACATTTATTGATACTCCTGGACATGAATTGTTCACGACACTGAGAGCTAGAGGTGCAAAATTAACCAATGTTGCAGTAATTGTTATTGCTGCTGATGATGGTATTATGCCACAGACTGCTGAGTCTATTGATCATGCAAAAGCTGCTGGAGTTCCTATTATTGTTGCAGTTACTAAAATCGATAAGCCACACAATAATTTTGATAGAATCAAGACGGATTTATGAATCCATGATATTATACCTGAAGACTGGGGTTGAGATGTCCCTGTGATTGGGGTCTCTTCTGTAACAGGACAAGGAATACCAGATTTATTGGAAGCAATATTGCTTCATTCGGAGATGCTGGATCTCCAGTATGATCCGACGAGAGCTGCCGTATGAGTCGTTTTGGATGCCTACAAAGATGCAAAGCAATGAATAGTGAGTAGTATTATCGTGCTTACTGGAACATTGAGAGTTGGTGATGTTATTGTTGCATATAATACGTATGGTAAAGTAAAAAGAATGCAAGATTGGAAATGAAAGCAAGTTAACAAAGTTCAATGAGGAGAACCTGTGCAGATATTATGATTGTCCGAATTGCCAGAACCAGGCCGTATGGTTGAAGTTGTTGCTAAAGAAAAAGATGCGCAAGCGAGAGTCTCTGCTATCCAGGAAAAAGAATCTGTTGAAAGTCATGCGTCTGTTGTTGATCAATTTTTACAAGATCTACAATGATCAGAAAAAACCGAATTGAGATTGATATTGAAAGCTGAAGGTTCATCAAGTTTGGATGCACTGAAACAAGCTGTGCAGAGCGTAGAGGTTCCTGATAATGTTGTTGTTAAAATTATTCGTTCGGATGTTGGTCAATTTACTGACTCAGATCTGTCTCTTGCTCAAGCGTCAAAAGCATTGTTATTATGATTTGATGTTGCAACTTCACTTATATTAAAAAAGAAAGCACAAGCTCTACAAGTAGAGATGAAATCATTTGCTATTATCTACGAATTGACAGATTTCCTTACACAATTGGCTCTTGGAATGTTGAAAAAAGAATATGAAGAAGTGTTTATCTGAAAGCTAAATATTTTGTGAGTGTTCTTCAGAAAAGGAAAAGATATGGTTATTTGATGAAAAGTTTTGGAGTGACATGTGAGAAATGGAGCAACATTTAAAGTCATGAGAAGAGAATGAGAGGAAATGGTTGAATTTGTTTCAGGAAAGATAACTTCATTGCAAAAAGATCAAACAAATGTTAAAGAAATGGCAAAATGACATGAATGTGGAATGAAAGTAAGAGTAGGAAAGAAAATAGAAGTATGAGATATTCTTGAATTCTATGAGATGCAAGAAAAGAAAGTAGAAAAAAAATCAGATAAAAAAATTGAAAAAGTAGAGAAGTCTGTTGAGGTTATAGAAGAAGTAAAAGAAGATGGTGAAGTGTTGTAATTTCTCATAGATTTACATAATATTATCATAATGAAACTTATTGTATGATTGGGAAATCCATGAAAGGACTATGCAAAACATAGGCATACGATAGGTTTTGTGATTATTGATGATCTGGTGAAACAGTGGTGATGATCATGGAGTTTGAAAAAAGAATGGGCATCAGAGGTTGCTGAATGTATGGTTGATGGAGAAAAAATAATACTTACTAAGCCACTCCTCTACATGAATCGTTCATGATGACCTGTCCAACATATTGCAAGTTTTTATAAAATAGAATCAAAAGATATTCTTGTGATCCATGATGAGATTGATTTTCCTGTTGCTAAAATTGCTTTGAAGTTATGAGGGCGTTCATGATGACATAATGGGTTGAAAGATATTATTGCAAAGCTAGCTACACAGGATTTTTGGAGGTTGAGAATAGGTGTTGGAAGACCATTGGCTGATAGCCAACAAAGTGTTGCAGATTATGTATTGGAAAATTTTAGTAAAGCTGACTTGGATTCTTTGGCTGATGTGGATGGGCAGATAGTTGGTGGTGTGGAGAAATTTTTGGTTATGTAGATTAAGCTTATTTGGAATTATTGAAACTATTTTTTGTATTTTCTTGATATTTTTCTTTTAGTTCTTTTTCACTTAAAATTAACTCTTCATCGTTTTCTAAAAAATAATGACAAAAGTATGGAGAAGCTTTAATCTCTTCTCGAGATTCTTCTGATCATGCTCTATATTCTTTTCAGCGTATTACTGTATACTTATCTGGGACATTTATTTTACTATCTTCATTTTCCTTATATAAGTATACAGCTAAATTTGAAAAATATGTTTCTCATTTATCATTTACAACTGGGGTATCTTGATATAAGCTTAATCAAGTGCTTTTATTGTTTTCTTTAAGATAATCTCTCATCGATTTCGAATACATTTTTTTAGGTCCCATATCTATTCGTATTTTTGATCAAGGTTTCATTTTATTGAAAATCGTCTCTAATCAAAATATACTATTTGGTATGTATAAAAACGTACACAAAGATATCCCGTCTGATAGTCATTTCGGAAGAGAGTTAAAATCTCTAATATCCTTTTTCCATTTTAGATATTTTGTTTTCCTTGTAGGATGATTTCAATCAATACCGATTCATTTTATCTTGTAGGTATCAATAAGATCATCTAACAAACTCCCTTCTCAACTTCAAAACTCTATTAAAGACTTTCCAGGATTATTGCTGTATGACTCTTCAAGGTAGGAATATAGATTGGGATACCCTTCTTTAACTTTTTTTAGGTCTCTGTTACGTGTCATGGGAGTATGTATAAATTTTTTTATATCTTCGGATTTTGTATATCATAAAGGATCCTCTTTATTCATTTCAATTACTTTGAATTTTTTCTTTTGTATTATATCAAGAATTTCTGTAGATCGGTTCATTTTTCATTGTTTTTCCCCTGTTATAGGAAAAAGACTTCCTGTTCAAAAGTTTTGATCTGTGCTAGTGCCTATTGTTCAATTCATCCGTTGTAATTACAATCTAAGTGTGTTCTATAGTATATAATAATTTCTTATATATTGCAAATTTTAGAACAAACTTTGGGCTGTTGGGCTGTTTGATGGTTTGTTTTGTATAAGGATTTGCTTGAGAAATGGAAAATTGGTAATGATTTGCTCTCGGGATTGTATCAATGGGATGTTGTACTCCTCTGCCTTTGTCTTCTTTGAGCCTGGATTATCTCCGATGAACATATAGGAACTTTGTTTGCTAGGACTTGCATCAAAAATCATCCCTTGTGCTTCGCAGGCAGTGATGATCTGCTCTCTAGATACAGGAAATGTCCCTGTTATAGCAAAATGTTGTCCTGTAAATGGGCTATTGCTATTTTTATTGCTATCTATTGGTTGTATGTTTACTCAGGCATTGATAATGTTTTGTATTATAGAGATATTGGTTTGATCATGAAAAAATGCTTGGAGAGATTGGACCATTTTGATCCCAATACCATAGATTTGTTCTAAGAATTCTTGGTTGGTGAGGTACGATATGAGATGGTCTATTGACAACCTAGATCCTTCGCGCGGCTCAGGATGACGGTGTTTTTGTATAGCTTCTTGGATCATCATTGCTGTTTTTTTTCCGATATTTGGGATCCCTAACCCATGGATAAGTCTTCGGAGTGGTTTAGATTTGGATGCTTCGAGTTGGTTTACGATTTCTGCGACTTTTTTATCGGCAAATCATGGTAGACTGCGGAGCATTGCCTGCTTGTCTAGTTGCGTGAAATCATAGAGTTGGTCTACTGTTTTGATGATGTTATGCGTTATGAGAATCTGTGCGATACTCTCCCCTATCCCTTCGATATCCATACACTGTTTACTGACAAAATGTTCTATTTTTTCTTGGAGTTGTGCAGGGCAAGCATGATTGGTACAGTAGGTGTGCATATCGATATGACTTGTATTGTGTCAGCAAGATGGACATTGGGATGGAGCAATGATTTCTTGAGTATTTTTTCTTCTTTCTTTGATAACACCTACAATATATGGAATTACTTCGCCACTTCTTTGGACTCGAACATAGTCATGGAGTTGGATATCTTTGGTTTTAATAAAATCGCTGTTGTGAAGGCTTACCCTACTGATCGTTACTCATGATAATTGCACAGGAGTGAGGTTTGCTACAGGGGTGATAACACCACTGCGACCTACTTGTCGGTCGACTGACTGGATCTGTGTGCTGATCTGTTGTGCGGGAAATTTGTATGCGATAGCTCGACGTGGGTGGTGTTCGGTTGATCATAAGATATCTCTCATTCTAAAATCATCAATTTTTATTACTAATCAATCAAATTCTATATCTGGGAATTGCTTGTATAGATTATTTTGAGTTTCCCTATTTTTACAAATATCTATTACTTCATTTATGTCTTTTACTCCGATTCTTATAAATTCTAATTTTAAATATTCAAATCACAATAACGTAAAATTTTTATTGTCTGCATTTTGAAAATAAACATCATTTTTTTTGTTTTCTTCTGATATATATAGCTCATATACAAAGCATTTTAAATTTCTTGATGCAGTTATTGCTGGATCTAATTGTTTTAGGCTTCATGATGCTAAATTTCTAGTGTTAGCAAATATTGGTAGTCCGTGAACCTCTCTATCTTGATTTATTCTATTTAATTCAGATTTTCATATTATTATTTCTCACCTAAGAGATATAAGTCATGATATTCAATCTATGTTTTTTAATTTTTTTGGTATATTTTTAATCGTCTTTACATTTTCTGTTACATCTTCACCTATTATCCCATCACCTCTTGTTATTGCTTTTCGCAATTCGCCACTTTTGTATATTAGTTCTATACTTACTCAATCAATCTTTGGTTCAATGTAATAAAATATATCTTCTTGTTGTATTTCATCTTCTCGGTCATTTTTTTCTTTGTTTTTTTTCTCTATTATTTTCTTAATCCTTATATCTCGATCTTCTAAATCTTTAGCATTATATGAATTTTCTAACGATAACATAGGCATGAGATGATTTGCTTTTTGAAAGCCATCCTGAATTTGCCCTATCAGTCTTTGCGTAGGACTATTCGATGATATAATATGTGGAAAATACTCTTCTATTTTTTTTATATACGAAAAGAGATCATCGTATTCTTTGTCGGAAATAATAGGATTATTATCTATATAATACAGATGATTATGATCGGTTAGGCAGTCAATAAATTGTTGATATAAAGGAGAAATTTGCTCTTCACTCAATGTATTTGGTGAAGGATTTTGTTGGATGTATTGTTGGAGATTGTTTGTCGTTTTTTGTATTGTCATTTTATTTTCCTTGAAATAATACTTTAATAGTCATGATGATAACGTACAAGTCAAGTCGGACGGATCGGTTTTGGATGTAGTACAGATCGAGTTTTGCTTCTTGATCGAAGTTGAGTTTATGTCTTCCAAATATCTGTGCGTAGCCAGTTATTCAGGGTTTGATACTTAAGAGTCTTGTATGTCGTGTGTCATAATTTTTTACTTCATTTGGAAGGTGTGGTCTTGGTCCGACGACAGACATAGTTCCTCGTAATGATAAGAAAAATTGAGGTAGTTCATCGATAGATGTTGCACGAAGAAACTTACCAATAGGGGTAATTCTTGGGTCATTTGCTATCTTTGGTATGACTCATATTCTTGTATTTGATTTTTTTATAAGATCTTGATATATTTTATTTGCTTGTTCTCCACCAAATCAATCGCCTGTACTCAGGTGGCTATACATGCTACGAAACTTGATAAATGTTATACAATTTCCATACTGCCCCACTCTTTTTTGTATATAAAATACTGGTCAGCGACTACTTAGTTTTATTGCTATGGCAGTAAGTACCATGAGTGGTGATATAGCAATAATAACTCCTAATGAGAAAATTATATCAAATAATCTTTTAAAAACCCTTGACCAACCATCAAGTGTCGAATGTTTATATTCTAGTGCAACAATAGGTCAGAGTGTTTCTGTTGTGTAGACGATATCTTCCAGAAAATATCCTTCGGCTACATGTAAAAATCTACTGCTGGATAGTCTTATGCTATCCATAATGTTCTGTAACATATCTGGTTGTATCGATCCAATAGCGAGTGTTGTATGGTAGTTTTTTTTATCTATCGTTTTCCAGTTTTTTGTTGTAATTATCTGTGCTTGTCGATCATTGTATTTTAGTTTTTCTACTATCTCTTCAGCTTTCTCTCTATTGTCACTGATGATAAGAATTTTCTTCTTACTGCGGCGAAGGGATTGTTTTTCACTATAATTTCGTATGATATCAAACACTAGTATTCCTATTCCTGTAATCACTCATCAAGCCACAATAATAAATCTTGATATACCACCAATAAAAATAAATCACTGTCAAAAATAAGCTACAAACGTAATGAATACTATCCAATATAATCGTACCTTACTCAGAATAGTGAAATAATTGTGTACAGATTTGGTCAGTGTATACAGATGCTTTATCATTCCAAATATCGAAAATGACACTATGGCAATAGCTCCGTATATAATACTTTCTTGTAGTGGTATTGGAGGAATCCCGAGTTGTACAAATGGTATAAGATCTGTTTTTAAACGAATGAGATATGCAGCATAAAATGCTCATGCAATGATGATCATATGAAATATTGGTCTTATGATGCGAATTCGAAGAGTCATATTCTATTGTGTAATAAATCTATTGTTTTGTTTGGATATATGTTTGTATTTTTTCTACAATGTATGTGATACCTGATGGAAAGTCTTGGAATCGATCAATTCCAAATCCTGCTGCGTTGTGATGTCATCATCAGTTGAATACGTTATTACAGAGTGCAGCACAGTCTATTTCTCCATTTCCTCTGACTGATCATTTGAGGGTGTTTCATGATTTTCTTATGCGAATATATATCTTTGGTCCGGCTATCGTTCTTAGTGTATGAAATCAATAGTCAGCTTGTTCTTTATCGATATCTATAGTTACTAGTTCTTCGTCTTCATAGTATGTTCGTAAGAGTCATCATGCCTGTTTAGCCCTTTGAATGAGGGTATTTCCAAATTGAATCATTTGGAGGTTGTTGCGATAGTATATATTTTGGAGTACTCGTTTTTTATCTGCGCCTGCTTGTATAAGTCATAGAGCATTGTGCATAATCCTTACACTATCGGATTCGTACATAAAATTTCCTGAATCAGTCGTTAGTCCAAGATAGAGATATGTTGCTATCTCCGGTGTTATTTTTTCTGGTCGTCGTCATACTATGTGTTCGTATATCCATTCACAGTTACTACTTGCACTTTGGTCTTTGAGTACTAGATCTGTTGATGCTGGACCGTCACCGATATGATGATCTATGATAATGAGTGTGTTGTCATCAAAATATGATTCTTTTTCTTGAGTAAATGATTTGATACGATCATATCCTGCAAAATCTAGAAATAATAATATATCATATTTTCCATAATCAAAAGTGGTTTGTATTTCTTCTCGATGTGGGACGAATTGGAGTGATTTTGCGACCGAGTATGGAGTGAAATAGGATATCTTTTTCCCTATGGATTCAAGTAATTTTCCTAATCAAAGCATAGATCAGAGGCAGTCTCCATCAATATATTCGTGCCCAAAAATAGCAATTGTATTTGCCGATTCCATGAGTGCTTTTATTTTCTCAGGTGTTTGCATGTTATTATGTTATCATAAAAGTTCTTGGATAGAGTGTAGTCATTTTTCGTTTACTTGGTAGTTCTTATTTCATACTTTTACGCTTGTTTCTCCTGGATATTCTTTGATAATTGTTGCTAGGTGTGTGATGGTGGAGAGTGATTCAGGCAATGAAAATTCTGTTTTTCCTGTGTTTGGTTGTTCATCAGCCTCGATTATTTCTATATCTTCTTGTATGAAATCTTCTTGACTATCTTCTTTGATTAATTCTTGTACTTTTTCTTCTTCTGCCATTCTGAGAATTTTCACATAGATGGCAGTGTGTTCTGTATTGTATTTATTTGCTAACTGTGCTTCTTGGACTAGAATATCGCGAGATGTTCTTGTTATCTTTTCTATAGATATTCTTCCGTTTTTATTTCAACTTAGATAAATAATATCATATTTTTGTAAGTCGAGAACATCCTTTACAAAGAATTCTAATGAATCAGTTACGTCTTCTATACTAATAAAAAATCATTTTTTCTTTGCTCTTTGGATGTTTTTTATATATCCGATAATAGTAAATGGTCATACATATGATTCTTGTTGGATTGCAGAAATGAATGAGAATTTTTTTAGGTACATATACAACCCATCCAAGGGATGTCATGACACGAAAGTTTTAAATGCAGCTTGTTCCATCATGAGTTTTTCCATGTGTGTGATCGGTGTTTCTTGTTTGAGTTCGAGTTTTGTTGTGATTGTTTCATTTCCAAATAATCATCCTGCTGCAGTCTGTGTATTTTTTGCTCGTTCTAGGAGCGTAGATGCATTGTTTCGTAGTGTTTTGCGATCAGCAAAGGTATCTAATGCTCATGATTTGATCAGTCATTCAATAGATTTCTTGTTGAGGCTATGTTGGCATCTTTGCAGAAAATCTTCTAGTGATCAAAACTTTCCTCATTTTTTTCTTTCTTCTTGGATCTGTTCTCCAACTTCTTGTCCTATTCCCTTAATACTAATGAAACCTAATCTTACATCGTTTTGGATTGCTGCTACATGGTTGAATGATTCATTGATATCTGCTACTTTTACTTCTATACCATGTTGTTGTGTTTCTGCAATAAATATACTCATAGTTTCTGTGTCCTCTTCTACCGATCTAATAAGTGCAGCATAAAATGGTACGGGATAGTGTGCTTTGAGGTAAGCAGTTTGATAGGCAATAACCGCATAACATACTGAGTGTGATTTATTGAACGAGTATGATGCTGCAGGTTCAATCATCTTTTCATAAATCCATCTTGTGGTTTCTGGTCTATATTCTTTATATTTTTCTCCTCTGAGCATAAATTCTTTTTTGAGTTGTTCGATGATAGTTATTTTCTTCTTACCAACTCACCTTCTTAGCAGATCAGCTTCGGCGAGAGAAAATCCTGCCATAGATTGTACAAGAAACATAAGCTGTTCTTGATACACTGCAATACCGTATGTTGTATCCAAAATTGGCTTAAGGTCATTTTCTAGTTTTTCTTTTTCTTGCATTGCAGTTGCTTTGTCGTATTTTCTTGTTAGGAGTTCTTCTAGTTCTGGAGACATATAACTTACTATCTCTTCTTTGTGTTTTCTTTTGATATAATTAGGGATAAATTCCATAGGACCTGGACGATAGAGGGCATTCATTGCGACAAGATCATTTATCGTATCGGCTTTAAGTTGTACGAGAAATCTTCTCATCCCTGATCATTCAAACTGGAATATACCTGTTGTGTCTCAAGATTGGAAGACTTTACTAAATGTATATGTATCGTCAAATGGTGGTTGAAATGATGAATCAATAAAAAATTGTTGGAAAATTAACGGTAGTTCTTCTTCTGCTACATCTGCTCTTTTTTTGATGATTTTTATACAATTTTTTATGACTGATAGATTTCTGAGTCATAGGAAGTCCATCTTCAATAATCCTATATATTCGAGTGTTGGTCCATCATATTGTGTTACAACAGTATTGTGGTCATTGGGTGCAAACTGTACTGGTGTATAGTGAGATACTTCTTCGGGTGATATAATGATACCACATGCATGTACTCATAATTGTCTCATATTTCCTTCAAGTTTTATTCCTAGTTCGGCCGCTTCTTTTACCTTTTCATCATTGTTGTGCAGATTTATGAGATCAGCATAATTTTTTTCATCTCACAATGCTTCATCTAAAGAAATTTTATCTGGCATAATAGCAGAAAATGCGTTGGCTCTATCAAATGGTAGTCCAATTACTCTTGCTGCATCTTTAAATGCTGCCTTACTAGCCATCTGCATATAGGTACCGATAGCACTTACTTTTTCTTCACCGTATTTGTTTCTTACATACTCAATAACCCTATCTCTTTGTGTATCTTCAAAGTCGATATCAAAATCAGGCATCGATATACGTGCAGGATTGAGAAATCTTTCAAAAAGTAGTCCGTATGGTAATGGGTCGATATCGGTAATTTTGATACACCGTGCAAGAAGGGAACCGGCTCCTGATCATCTTCCTGGTCAAACGACAATGTTATGTTCTTTAGCTCGATTGACGAAGTCAGCTACGATCAAGAAGTAGGATATAAATCACATTTCTTTGATAACTTTGAGTTCATACTCTAAGCGTTCTACGTAAATATGTAGAGGGATATCCCCTATGTTTGTATCTGCATCGAAGGTTAAAAATCTTGTTTTAAACTCCGTATATGTTTCTATGGTGATTCCTTTGAGTTCATCAGGACTAAGATCTTGAATCTTTTTGCTTGGAGTTCAACGGGCTGATATTTTTATAAGATCGATCAAAGTTTCTTGATCTCGATCAAGAATAAGTCTAGTTTTGAGTCCGTGGTATGCACGATAACGAAGATCGAATTCAAATAAATCCATCCTGTAGTATTTCATAAATAATGGCTTTGGGTTATTAGCCTTTAGCTCTTGATTAGGGTAAGGATTTATAGAAGAAATGCAAGGTCATGGTTTTTTGTATTATCAAAAAAACTCTGTCGGTTAGACAGAGTTTTTTGTTGAAAATTGTTATGTTGTTATTACGTCTATGAGATAGAATATCATACTTACGACAAACCATGCCAGTCCGATAAATGCTAATCAGAGTGCTACTTGTTTGAGTATATCAAATCATTTCTTGTATTTCTCGTCATCACCTGCTGCGGTGAGCATAAGAAATCCTGCATAAAGTAAGATTAATAATGCTATGAGTGAAAGAATACCAAGTACTCGATTTACTGCAGTTTGTATTACTGTTTCTACCAATGCTCCACTTCCAGCATTTGATCAAACAGTAATTGCTCCAGGAAGACTTACTCAACCTACACCACTAGTTCATCCCCATTGTGCAAGACTGACTCATCATATGAGTACTGAAACAACTCAGAGTATTAGTATTTTTATGGCTTTCATCTCCGTATGTATTGTGAGTAAAATATTATGTTGTTACGAGGTTCAATAAGAAGAATATGATACTTACGACAAACCATGCTAGTCCGATAAACGCTAATCAAATACCAGCTTGTTTCAATATAGTGAATCAAATTTTGTATTTTTCTTCATCACCAGCTGCAGTAACCATCTGGAATCCTCCGTATAATAACACGATCAATGCAATAAGTCATAAGATACCCAATGCTCGATTTACGAATGTTTGGATAGATCCGATAAGACTATCTTGTTGCAAAGCTCCTTGTCATGCTACATCAACACCTCCCAAATAATTTTGTCCTTGTGTAAAGTTACCACCTTGTGCAGATACTTGACTTACTGTTGCTAGACCAAATCCAAACAACGCAAGTGCGCTAATCATCAATACTTTGAGGCTACGTGTTTTCATGTGTTTGCTGTATAAAACAGATAAAAAATATAATGTATACGACGACTATATAGCCAATGCATAGGTAAAAGCAACTATATTTGTGTATTTTCTTCTTGCCATATGCTATGAAATGTGTTTTAGTAGGGATAGTGAGTGAAAAGATGTATAGGTAAAAGATGTGTATATTTGTTATCAGATATTTATTGGTATTGTTTTTTGTTTTTTGCTTGTAATGAAATGATGGAAATGTAGATATGAATATACTCTAGTTTTTTAGAGAATTATATATTAGTTGGATGGCGATAAAGTGGCAAAAGCGTTTTATAAATGGGCTGGAAAGTATCCTCAAATATACCCATATATGGGATTATAGACAGTTGACGAGAGAGTTTAATCTGCTCGTATTTTTTGCTGTGTTGTTTTTGATTATTATTTTAAGATTAGCTTTTTTACAGCTTATACAGGCTGATTATTATGATGGATTGTTGAGTAATCAACATATTAGTCAATCCAATCTTACTGCAGAAAGATGACATATATATGTATCAGATACATCCGGACAGCCACTACAATTGACTGAGAATATTACTATGTATAATCTCTTTGTAGATCCTGCCTTTGTATGAGATAAAAGACGCTTTATTGATCTTCTCACTCCCATTATTTATCATCATCTGTGTATAGTTAATGGTATGCAGGCAGTTGATACGGTCTGATGTGTCAAAAATATTGAACGTTTTTCTCAGACAACACTTCTTCCTAAGAAGCCTGATATTTTTTATTATGGTAGTGGTATTGTTTCTCCGGAAGCTGCAGCATTTGATCAAACGGGATTTGATGTACAATATGCTTCTGTGTTAAGTGGGTTTACAACAGGAGTTGTCTATCAACTTATCCAGTCGAGACTTGATCAACGTATCCAAATAGGAATAAAGCAAAGAAACTATGTTGGATATTTTTCTAATGAGCCGTTTTTGGAGGCATTGAAGGACTTGAACCTTCCGTATGTCACTATTTTGTATGATTATTATGTGTATATAGAGCCAGCAAGAGTTTCTAATCCAGATAGGGATAGTGCTACATTTAAGAACTTATTGAGTAGGTTTGGATATCTGGAGACATTACCAAATATTGATAATCAATTTTACCCACAAGAGAATAGATATGTAAGAATAATTGCTGATGCAAATCCTATCATTGCTCAGATGGTTAGAGAATTGAAAACACAATATTATCGTGAGCGTACAATTTGAAATATTCCCTTATTCCATGGATTGGGATTGGAGCCATATACGAGAAGATATTATCCATATGGTGAATTTATGTCTCATGTTCTTTGATATCTTAACAAGAATAATCAAGTTTACTATGGTATAGAGTCTTTTTTTGATAATTTCTTACGTTGAAAAGATGGACGTATTGTTGGGCGTGCATCAGCTTGGATTTGACAAGTATGAGCCAATGAGTTCCAGATAGAAGCTATGACTCCTGGTGGTGATGTCTATCTGACGATAGATCCATGAATTCAAAAAGAAGTAGAAGTGATCGCAAAATCATATCATGAATCTTTGAGAGCTGATTCGGTTAGTATTGTCGTCTATGATCCACAAAATGGTCATGTGAAGGCGATGGTTAATGCTCCTACTTATGATCCCAATAGTTTTGATGATGCATATACACTTATGCCACTTGGTCCGGATCTTGGCAATATCGTGGATGATACAACACATATTGATATCCCGTTATATATTAATACTTGATGAGCATATAAAATAGCTACATCCACAGAAAGGGAAGATGTTTCTTTAGAGAAGTATATTGCTAAAAATACTTATTGATCTCGTGTCTTTGTTGATAAAAATATTTCATCGCCATATGAGCCTGGTAGTATATTTAAACCATTTACGGTGGGAGCTGCATACGATGTAGATGAAGTCCGTTTGTATGATTTTTATAATGACCCATGAAAGGTAAAGGTTTGACAATTTACTATTAAAAATGCAGCACCAGAATGCTATGGTGATCATACATTTTTACATAGTCTTGTTCGGTCGTGTAATGTATGAATGGTTCGTGTTGCCCAAAGGATGGGGAAAGAGATATTTTATAATTATTTGTATAAACTTGGATTTGGACAGTTGACTAATATAGAATTAGCACAAGAAGAAGCCGGATTTGTTGAAGGTGTTTCTAGTGTGTCGGTTGCTAGATTTTTTAATAATGCTTTTGGTCAAGGGTTATTGACTACTCCACTGCAGATAGCTGCCGCCTATGCACCACTAGTTAACGGAGGATATTATTTGAAACCAACAATTATTGCATGATCGCGTGATGGATTAACTGATCAATATAGTGAAAACCCACCAACGGTAATTAGGCAGATATTTAGACCAGATACTGCTGATGCCATCAAAGAAGCTTTGTTTGAAATTATTGATATGAGTCCGTGATTGAAAAAACTAGCAGGGATAGAATGATATACACTTGGATGAAAAAGTTGAACGTCACAGATTGCATTTAGAGGGAAGTATCAGCAATGACTTGGTTGGACCAATGCTTCATTTGTTGGTTTGGTTACTAAAGATAGTCCAGAATATATTGTTGTGGTGCAAGTACGTCGTCCAAGAAATTCTCAATGGTGATGACAGACTGCATGAAGAATATTTCAAGATGTTGCAAAATTTTTGGTGGTACGTGGATTGATAGATTCCTAAAAAGTTATTAGCTCTTTTGGTTTGCAAGTGAAAGGAAAAACACTATCTTATGATCTGGATTTTATTTTGTTATGATTGTATCGATGTTTGGAAAAGTAGGAGAATTAAAGAAGATGTATGATAAATACAAAACGCTCCAAAAAGCACTACAAAAGCTTATTATCAGAGCTAAAGAAGGAAGTTTTATGGACGAAGGTGAGGAAAAACCACAAATTGTTGTGGATATATCTGGTGAAATGAAAATACAAGATATCAAGATCAACGATAACTCATTGCTCAATCCAAACGACAAATGAACACTAGAGAAAAAACTTATGGTAGCCGTTTCTAAAGCACAAACAAAGGCACAAGAAGTTGTTCAGGAAAAAACAAAGGAAATACTTGGATTTGATCCTTCTGATATGGCTAATATGATGTGAGGAGGTGGTATGCCAGGGTTGAACTAAGAGTATAGAATATAGAGTTTTGAGTTTAAATAATATCTCTAATCTGTAGTTATAATTCTTTAGCGAAGTTGTGTTTCCTATAGACCTAGATTGCCGCGGTCGTTACCTTCCTCGCAATGACGGTTATTTATATTGTAACAATTATTGCATGCAAACTCTATCACAAAAAATTGATGTGCTTATAGAACAATATAGTTTATTGAAACACCCATTTTATCAGTCTTGGTCAGCAGGTACGTTGACGAAGGATATGCTTGCTGGATACACTAAGGAATATTATCAGTTGGTCAAAGCAGTGCCTGTTTTTGCTGGGATGATATTAGCTAATAGTCCTATGGCGCTAAAGAAGGAAGTAGAAGGAGTATATTTGGAAGAAAAAGAACATATCGAGTTTTGGGAAAGGTTTGCTCGCTCTTTGGATGTAAATGTAGATACTTTGCAATCATATGAAGGTATGGAAAAGACTAATGCTGCTGTAGCTAAAATGACAGATGCCGCACAAGATTTTTCTACAGCTTCGGCTATTATGTATGCGTTTGAAAAAGAGATACCTGTGATTAGTAAGACGAAACTGGAATGATTGAAAGAGTTCTATGCTATGACTAGTCCAGATGCGACGGATTATTTTGTGATCCATTCTGAGGCTGATATCAGACATGCTGCCTTATGGAGAGATGTTCTTGATGGTATGCCAGCAGAAAAACATGCTGCCTTACTTGCGGTAGCAAAACTATCGCTTGAAGGACAAAATGAAGTATTGGATGCGTGTTATGAAGGGTATTGTATTATGTAATTATATATTGTGAGATATAAAAAAGACAGCCGGCTGGCTGTCTTTTTTATATTATGTTTTCTATCCTCAAACTTTTCGTCTCAATTTTGATATTAATGTATTTAACTCATTATAAAATTTTTGTTGTCGATCGTTTGGCATTTCGGAATCTCAAACAGTTAATCATATTCAGGTTCAGGGGTCTTTAAAAGCAACTGAATATGTAACTGTATCGTTTTTTTCTATCATTACGTTTAGAACTTTATCTGCTCACTTTACTGTAATTATTGTATAGGTTTCATATTTTTCTACCTCAATCTTTGCGTCATTGGGTATTAAGGTTTCGTTTATAGTATCTTGTTGTTCTTTGTTTAATATTTTTATGGTTTCTGATAGTTCGCGCGTATTCTTTCGTGTGATTTTATCAAGGCTATACTTCATTTCGTCCTTGTTTATTGTCATCGTTTTTACTAATTGTTTTTCAGTTTCTGGTTGAGTTGTTTGTGCGGTTAAACTGCTTGATATTGCTACTGTAGCTGCAACAATTAGGTTTTTTATCATAATTACAAAAAAATAAAATATAACTCTATTAATATACTTATTTTTTATCAAAAGTCAAGTCTATTTTGTGGTGATGTGAAAAGGGTTGAAATCTGTATCACTATCATAGTAGTCTTCCTCTTCGCTTTTCTTGAGGTAATTCACGATGCGATAGGTGACTGGAAGAAGAACAATTTCTATCAGAAGTTTGAAGATATAGTTGGTAATTACGATCGTTCGAATAATAGCTCGTGGGAGGGTTCCTGCGAAGGCTATAAGTACAAATCCTATCGTATCTATCCCCTGCCCTACTACAGTCGATCCTATGGCTCTAGCACCAAAGAGTTTTCCTTTGGTCCATATTTTCATCTTTGCCATAATAAATGAATTGGAAAACGATCCTGCTCGATATGCGATGAGACTTGCTAGGACTATTCTAGGTGTATATCCTAGGATGTTCATATAATCTGCTTGGAATGGTCGGTCACTAGCAGCAGGCAATGCTCCTATAGCTATGATACACAATGACATCAACGCTGCAG
>Ga0209284_10000823_pt1 | contig 50100 bp, 35 predicted proteins | sample FRY03_FD_187211 | JGI IMG/M metagenome (GOLD analysis project Ga0209284, IMG submission 187211) | Freshwater microbial communities from Lake Fryxell liftoff mats and glacier meltwater in Antarctica - FRY-03 (SPAdes) (version 2) | ecosystem: Environmental > Aquatic > Freshwater > Ice > Glacier...
CATACGCGTCGGCCAGCAGCGGGGCATCAGCAGCCAGAAGAGCGGCACGCTCAACATCTTCGGGCTGCTCAACCTGCGCGGAGACCTGACCAGCTACCAGACTGCGGGCTACGTCAACTCGCAGACGGTCATCGGCTGGCTCGATGACTTCGCGGCGGGCGTAAAGCAGCCGACGGTGATCGTGCTCGACAACGCGCCCTGGCACCGCTCGAAGCTCGTCGAGGGCAAGATGGCCGAGTGGCAGGCCAGGGGCGTGTACCTTTTTTACCTGCCCACCTACTGCCCACACCTCAATCTGATTGAGACCTTGTGCAGGAAGATGAAACATGAGTGGTTGCGCCCGAAGGATTTTGAAAACAAGGAGGCGCTTCACATGAGGATAAATCATATTCTTGAAAAATACGGAGGGTCGGAGTTTTCCATCAACTGCTCAATTAAATAAATATATGTTTAAATATGGCCAACTACTTACTTGAATAACACTTAGCCAGTTGTAGTAGCTTTTCGACTACCCCAAACTAACCGTTAGCTTCCGGTAGATTGATGAGGTGCCCTCACCACAAATAGAAGCCGGATAAAATTGGTATAACTTAAATGCTAGGTCAATGCTTCCCTGACTAAACGATTTACCTGACCACAAGATAGTAAGTAATTCTTTTCCCGTGAGAGTACCCAGAGAAACTCCCACTAAAACGGAAAGGTAGATAAGTCTGCCAGTCATTTGTTTGACTCTTTAGGATTGAGCTTTTTGGAGTAGTAGAGAAATATGCGTAAAATAAACGGTAATGATGGGTTGTAAAACAATGCCAAGGGTACGGTTATACAGGATTTCTACGTACTTATAAACAGCATAAATACCTTGGGGAAGGAGAGAGAAGGAGGAGGTAAATGCTATATTGAATAGCTGCGAAAAGGTTACACACTTGAATGTAGAATAAATCGTATTGAAAAATATCTTGTGGTTAAAATCAGTAATGGACCATAGCAAGTAGTACCGAAATCTGATTTTTTGTAAAAAGAAAATAGAGGCTAATATCCCCCTTACTTTTCTAACAAACTGGGAGATAACGAGGGTCCAGATACCAAAATACGGAATAGAACCCAAAGAAATAAAAGGGAGAGAGAGGCACGAAAAATGCCGGTTAGTTCGGCCCGACCAAAAATATTTTCAGCGTTTAGAATGGTATTAATAAAGCTGTTGATGATATCAAGAAGAATGAAAAAGAGTATAATCCGAAACATGGTAATGGTTAACTCCTGAGTTTCACTTGAAAAGCCAGGTACTATCAAAACTATCAGGGGAGGCGTCAGCAAGGAAACCACAACCAGTAATACCGTTACCACTACTACCATACGGTTTACTACGACACTGAATGCTTTTCGAGCTATTGAAAGTCTTGCTTGGCCGAAAGCGGATGGTAAACTGTAAGAATACTTCACTAAGCTGCCCCGTCTGAGTGAGCGAACTAACCAGAGATGCCGGACTATTGGCGGCAAAAAAACTTCAATTTCATCACTCGTTCCCAGTAGGCGTGCTTGTACTACTGAATACCCCAGGCTCAAGACCGGCCTAAGATAAGTTCTACCAGCTCCCGCACACAGCCTTCACCGCCCTTGGCAGATAGTACTTGTATGCCGGGTATGTTTTTAACCTCGGTCACGGCATCGGCCGGGCAGGCAGCAAGGCCCGCTTTTTTGAGTAGGCTAATGCAATTGAGGTCATCGCCTACGTACGCTACCTGCTCTAAGGTTATGCCTTCCTGATCACAAATTTCGAGCGCCGCCGCTAATTTCCCTCCGTCACGCTGGCCTTGATATAGGTAGTCGGCCTTCATCTTAGCCGCTCGGCGAGCCACGATTTTGGTATTTTCGGAGGTAATTATCCCTGTTTTTATTCCGGCCTTTCGGAGTAGCTCAAACCCCATGCCATCACGGGTATTAAACTTTTTCAATTCATCTCCGGCTTCACCATAGTACATCGTACCGTCCGTTAATACACCATCGACATCGGTTAGCAATACCCGGATATTTGCGCTCAAAGGCTGGGTAGGCAGATAGTATTGCATCAATTTCTCGGTAATAATCCAATCAATGGTTTCATCAAGCTCGGTGGCAGTGTAGTCGGGCATTTCGTAGAAACCAACCTTGCCGCCCAGGCGGTTTTGATTACTTAATACCCCGTGTACTGACTGAATATAAAAGGCCCCATTTTCCATCAACCAACCTTCAAAATCCTGTCGTCGTGGACGGTTACGGTAGTCATAATTGATCGGAGTGCCGTTTTGTTTCCAAAAAAAACGCTTACTCCCGACGCAAGAGAGTACCGAATCGAAATCCCCCGTGCTGAATTTTTGAAGTGCTTCTTCAATATGATTGGATTGAAGAAGAGGGGAGGTCGCCTGCACCAGTACCAACGTAGATTCTGGGTTTAGGTTCGGATATTGTTGGAGAAATTCCAGCATCACACTTTCGGTTGATGCCGTATCGGTCGCATTCTCCGGCGAGCGGTGGTACACCCGGACTTTATCCAGCGCCAAACCGTCCACAACCGACGCTATTTCTTCGCAGTCAGTTCCTATCCAGATTTCGTCAACGGCGTAGCAAGCGTTAAGCGTAGCAGCTGTCCAGTAGATAAGGGGTTTACCATTTATGGCTTTTATATTTTTGAAGGGGATAGATGTACTTCCGCAACGAACTGGTATGAATGCTATGACCTTCATAGGTCCAAAGAAGCTTTTCGGTACTTCAACTTATCGCGTTGCACCATCTCGATATCCAACACGTCTTTGTCCTTGAAACTAAGGGCTGTATACGTGGCATCAAGGTCACGTACTAGCTTTTGCATCCCAGGCATTTCGAGTGAGGCTGCATGATCAGTGCCTTTCCAGGTGCGATCCTTGGTGAAATGTCGTTCGATCCAACGGGCACCCAGAGTATAAGCGGCTATATCAATCGCTACCCCGAGGTGATGCCCGGAAAAGCCTATTTCCTTTACTCGTTGGTCAAACGTGCTGTATAGACGATTGATTTCGAGTAAACAAATATCTTTAAAGGGAACAGGATAACCCGAGGTACAACTGTAAACGATCAGCCGTTCACGAGCCTGACCGGTTTCCTCAAAAAAAGAGATAAGCTCTTCTACTTCATGCTGAGTGGTCATCCCGATCGATACATGTACCTCTCCCGAATAGGTGTCGCGGAGGAGCTCCAACATTTCGTAGTAGTTATTACAGGCCGATGGTACTTTAATAAAATCGGGATTCAACTCAATGATTTCACGGGCGGAGGTAACGTCCCAAACCGATGTTGCATAGCCTACGCCAATGGACTCCGCATAGTACTTTAACTCGGCGTGTTGGGCCTGACTAAACTCTAAGAACTCCCGGTGCTCCCCATAGGTGGTGCCATAGGCATTGTAGGGTGCGGGGTGCGGAGTAGCATATTGTTCTGCGGTGAGCAGCTCCACGTTATTGCGTTTTTGAAACTTCGCGTAGTCTGCCTTACAATCTTTTGCCAACTGGATCAATTCTTTGGCAAAAGCAAATTGGCCCATGTGATTGCAGCCAATCTCAGCTATTACTTTGGGTTTTGTGTAGTCAAATGAAAACATAAGCTATTCTGAGGAGGAGGAGGAGGAGTACTTTGTTTATTTTCTCGACTTATTAAAAAGTTTCTTTCTTTGACGCTTAAACCAGCCCTGGGGAGAGTCTTCAAAGTATCCGTTTTCATGATACCCATAAGAGTAGCGGTAATAACTTTGGCTACCAAGCCCATAGCCAGCACCGGTGCTGATATTACTGTACAAATTATCAGGATAAAAGTTATTGAGAATTACCTCCATTTTTGGGAGGTCGTACTCGTTGGCCAACTGATCGGCCAGACGGTGTGAATCTTTACCGGAATAAAGCCAGCGGATTATGTAAACCACATGATCACTTTTGGTAAACATAGGAATATTATCGGATACAAGGCCTACCGGTGCAGTATCAAACAGCACGAAATCATAGTGTTTGCGGCAATAGGCTACCAGGTCATCAAAAACGGGCATTATCAAAAGCTCTGCGGGATTGAAAGGAGCTGGCCCGGCCGGAATATAGTCCAGACCAGGTAGGTTACTGTTCTTGATCAATGATGAATAGGGGTACTTGTCTGGATTTTGCAAAAAACTACCTAGCCCCTGCTTATTAGCGTCATCAAAAAAGAGGTGCAGCTTCGACTTCCGTAAATCTGCACCGATAACAACCACTCGCTTTCCGATTTTGGTGAATGATATAGCGAGGTTAAGCGTCACAAACGATTTCCCTTCACCTGATTTTTCGGATGTAATCATGATGACTTGCCCTCCTGCTGAGGGAGTACGTTTATCCTTAGCGAAGTTTAGCCGGGTACGTAGAGCACTTAGAGATTCGGTAAATATCGACCGATCATTCAAAAAATTATTAATATCTTCTTGGGTATTTGTTACTTCTTGAGTGTAGTGGTGAATGACTCCCAATAGGCTGACTTTGGCATACTTTTCAATCTCCTCGATCTCCGTAAAGGTGTTATTTAGTAATCTAGTGGCTAACACGCTGCCAAGGCCAACCAACAGACCACAAAAAACCGAAAGAATTATAATTTGTAGTGGTTTTGGAGAGATTTTGTCGTTTTCGATTTGGGTAATGACCGAAAACGAAGGGAGTATTCCGGCCCGGACAATAGAAGATTCAATTTCCTTGTTTAGTAAGAGTGAATAAATGTTTTTATTCACCTCAAAGTCACTTTGGAGATAGATATAGTTTTTCTCTAGGGCCGGAATCTGATTCAATTTACTTTGGAGCACTGTCATGTTTTCGTTTACAATCCGGGCTGTGCTCCTGTTTTTTTGTTTTTGTAGATTAATATTATCGAGTATCTGGGTTTTAAATTTAGCTATCTCATCATCGGTATTCTTTACGGTTGCCGAGTTTACACTGTATTTTAATACAAGATTTTTACGCTGAGAAATAAGCGTATTGTAGCGATCGAGCAGACCGATCAGGACCAAATCCGTGGTACCATCCAGCCCAACCGACAGATAATTGACTGGTTCCATAGCCCCCGTAATACCCGTTTCCAGAATGGATATGTAGGCACTTTGGATGGCTAGCTCATTTTTTCGTTGCTCAAATTCCCTTACTTTTTCGGTGATTTCAGTAGCCGAGGAGCTGATATCAAAAATTTGGTTTTGCTTTTTGAAGAATTCAAGTTCTTGTGCTGCCTGTTTGAGTAAGCCAGAGTAAAGGTTGGTCTGATTCTCAATAAATGTAATAGTCAAGTCGGAAGATTGCTGCTTTTGTTTGAGATCATACTCCTGGTAAGCCTGCAAAAGGTTTTTTAAGAAATCTTTGGTATAGGCAGCGTTATGATGTTTGAAAGATAAACTCAGGATGGGCATCCCTTCTTCAACTTCGGTCATCTTGATGCGCGCCCGGAGACCGGCTACCATTCTACTGGGTTCATTGTAGGTGAACTCGTATTGATAGCCAAGGGCCGTATGGATGGTGACTATCTTGAACAAAAGCCCTTGTACTTTGACGATGGCCTGTTCTGTGGGCGCAATTGTCGTTTCGCAGGCTTCGGTCAGGTACGTCAGTGATAAGTCCTCGTTGAGCAGGAATTTACCATGTTCATACTGAGTCGGGTCGTAGTTCAGAACCGTAATCTGGACGGGTTGAAAAGGATACACATCAATCCGGCGAAGGTCTTTAATTCGATAAAAAGTAAAGGATCTGTTTTGTATTTTTAGCGCACTCTGGATCACATCTGGTGAAGCAATAGTATACTTCTCGGTCAGATACTCTTCGGATCCGGTATTGAACAGATAAACAGGAGCGGAGTTGCCGATTTCGTCTAACTGTGATTTCTTTTCGGAGTATTTGAGTGTTATTGAGGAAAGGTATACCGGAGTAGCTAGTTTGAGGTACAAAAAACAAAAGAGACCAAAAAAGCCAAGTGCCCCCACAATCCAGTACCATCGACTCAAAAATATTTTGAGTATTTTATGATAGTCTAGTGTGTTAGAGTTATTCAATAACTCATCGAAAAGGGCAGTGTTACGGTCATTTCTCATTTAGATAGTATACTCTCCATGAATAAATTATTCAATAGTTTACTACCATCCATAGATTTGTAATGGGGGTTTTGCTTAGCCTCTTCGATATATTTATATTGGTTTGCCCGGTGCAGGTCCGAGCCGATTGCGTGCACCCACCCTTGCTGAATAAGCTGTTCGGCAATTTGCTGCTGGGTGGATCCGTACAGGCCTCCCAACGACAGTAGGTTAATCTGAAACAGTACGCCAAGCTCATGCAGTTCGGCGTAACGTTCACGTTGGTTATGCCATTGCCGATAGCGCTCTGGGTGTGCTAGTAAAGGCTGCCAGCCCTTCGCGATCATGGCAGATAAAATATCATCTAAGTAGGGTTGGTCTATGCGCATTGATGTTTCCACTAAGACATAGCGCTCAAAGAGGGGAAGAATATCACCTTTTTCTAAGAGTACCATGAAGTAATCATCCGCGTAATATTCGGCTGCATAGTGAAGGCGCAAGTCAGGGTACAGCTCGGTGGCGCTTTCTTGCAATATTTCCCAGGCAGCACTGATGCTTTCTTGTGTGTTCAAATAAAAGTCTGACCGGATATGGGGAGTTGCCACGATGTTTCTGACTCCGGCTTCATAATGCAGGTGGAGTAGTTGAAGGCTTTCGGCTAGGTTAGCCGCCCCATCATCAATCCCGGGTAGTATATGAATATGTAAGTCAGTAATCATAGGTTATAGTCTTTGTGTCATTAGCGACTAAGAAAAGTCAAAATCAAAAATGTGAAGTTCAATAAGATAATGAAGGGTTGTACCACCACGAGGTTACGTTGAAGTTTTACGCTCCGGACGGATTCTTGTGAAGGGGGAAGATAGATCACATCTTTATGGTAAATCGGTTGCTGTAAAATACGGGGGTCTGCCAAAGTCTCAATACTAAATTCAATGACTCGTTGGGAAGTACCAGCCTGCCGGATAATCTGAATTTTACCGCTCGTTTCGGTAAACCTGATGCCCCCTGCCTTAGCCAGAATTAACCCAAGGGTCTGGTTTTCATCGCTTAATGCATAAACTCCTTGCTGTGAAACTGCACCGAGTACCTGTACTTGTAGGTTAGTGACTGTGACTTCAAATAACGGATTGTTGATCGTGTTCTGATACTTAACCGTCAGAGTGTCCGCCAGAGTTAAACTTGTCAGGTTTACCACCTTCAAGAAGCCGATTTCCGGCATACTGATAGAGCCAGCCTTATTCACGGTTACCTCGTAGCCACTATCATTCGTTGGACTGCTCCTCATTTGACCGCTGGATGAGGGGTCAGGAAAAAGTGGGGAGAGCCAATTGAGGTTTCGTATCATCAGGCGATCGCCGGGTTCAATCTGATGCGGAGGTGTCTCGCTAATATCCTTTAAAATAGTGAGTTGCTCGGTGGATAGTACGGGCATCTCCCGGGGAGTTTTACATCCTAGAAGTACAACCCCAATGATCAGGCACCACACTACTCTCATTAAAGACACTCGTTTATTCCCCAAAATGAACCTTTATTTTCTTTAATGCTGAGCCAATTACCTGGTGCATATCGTAATAGCGGTATTCAGCAAGTCTTCCACCGAAGATAACATTTTCTTCCTGTTCTGACAATGCTTTATACTGTCGGAATAAGCCGTCATTTTTGGTATCGTTAATTGGATAGTAGGGTTCAGCACCCGTACTCCATTCCTGGGGGTATTCGCGGGTAATGACTGTTTTGGGCTGAGTACCAAACTCAAAATGCTTGTGCTCGATGATACGGGTAAATGGCGTCTCGGTATCGGTATAATTAACGACGGCGTTTCCCTGATAGTTGTCCGTATCAAGTACTTCGTGATTGAAGCGCAGGCTGCGGTACTCCAAAGCACCAAAGCGGAAATCAAAGTACTCATCGATTTTACCTGTATAGACAATGGTATCTGCCATTCCAGTCAATTCGGATTTCTTTTCCGTAAAATCAATGTCTAGCCGCACTTCAATACCATCAAGCAGCGCTTCGGTAAGTTTGTTGTACCCACCATTAGGAATGCCCTGATACCGATCGTTGAAGTAGTTATTATCAAAGGTGAACCGGACCGGTAAGCGTTTTATAATAAATGCTGGTAGCTCCGTTGCTTTACGTCCCCACTGTTTTTCGGTATAGGCTTTGATTAGCTTATGATACATATCCGTCCCTACCAGCGAAATCGCCTGTTCTTCGAGGTTTTGAGGATCTGTGATTCCTGCCTCTTTTACTTGTTCCGCTATTTTATCTTTTGCTTCCTGGGGTGTTTTTACTCCCCAAAGCTGGTAGAAAGTATTCATATTAAAGGGGAGGTTATAAAGCTCGCCTTTGTAGTTAGCAACGGGTGAATTGGTGTAGCGATTAAACTCAACAAATGAGTTGACATAGTCCCAGATGTCCTTATCGTTGGTATGGAAAATATGAGCTCCGTACGTGTGTACGTTGATATTTTCAACACTTTCGCAGTAGGTATTGCCACCAATGTGGTTGCGGCGGTCTACCACTAGGCACTTTTTCCCACGTTTGGTAGCTTCGTGGGAAAAAACACAGCCCCAAAGTCCAGCACCCACTACCAGGTAATCGTATTCTTTCATAAGTTAGTTTTAATTGTATCGGAAGACGTTGGTAAGCGTATTTACTTTTTAACGAATTATATAGCTCCGGTTTACATCACTATTTTTTACTTTGTTCTGAGGGTACCTCTACGTGGATATCAGAAATTAGAATGTACAAGGTTCTGTCAGTTGCACAAATCTAATGAATCAATACGAAAAAAGGCTCCCCTAGGGGAGCCTTTTTGATGCGTATGAATATTCCTTATGGAAGTAATCTCAATTCAACACGACGATTTTTCATCATACCCTCACGAGTTGATCCATCGGCAATCGGCTTGAATGCGCCAAAGTAATCGATGATTACTTTGCTCTGATCTTTCAAACCACCTTCATTCAGAAGGAAGTCTCGCACTGCTTCTACGCGGCGACGTGAGAGAGCCATATTGTAACGATCCGTTGATGTGCGATCAGCATGTCCTGCGAGTTGTAAACGGCATCCCGACTTGTTCATCAGCGAAGCTACATTAGTTAACATTTCGCGATACTCGGGCTTGATGCCATTCTTGTCTGTCTCAAACATAACGTTTGCGAAGATTTCGGTACAAGCTGCTCCCGAAGCAAGGGCATTTTTCACGTACTGATCAAAGTTAATCACACGACCGCTACCATCCACAACGCTACCCGATGGAGAGTTTGGCTCTTTATCGAAGAAGTCAGAAACACCGTCACCGTCGGTGTCAAGCAAAAGTCTTGGATCGATATCTTTTGGGCGATTTGCTTTCGCTACCGAATCCATTTCTTCCAGAGTAAGAATCTTTGGCGGCTTCACGAGTAGCTTAGGATCAGTGTAGCGAAGGTTATAGTACCCTCCCATGTCAGGATTGTAGGTGTACTTACCATCTTGCTTATTTACACGCAGAGGCATTTTACCTAACTTGTAAGTCAACATAACTGATCCATACCCGTACTTGTCAAGTGCGGAGTTCCCTTTACGGGAGGTAGGTAGGTTGCTAATGTTGAACCCATCACCTGGGTCACGTGAATAGTCACCACCGTATGTTGCATCGATAAGATCAGAATTAGTATGAGTTACCCGGAAGTCAAGGCCTAAGTCAAGACGCTTGGACAACTCATAATTGATAGTAACTCCCATCGGTATAGTCCAGTCGTTGGTAGTACCGTCAGTGCTACGAAGCTTACGACCTGATCCAAGTTCATAGGCAGTAGAGTTGTACCATACCTGACCAAAACCTGCGTAACCGTCAATCTTCCAGTGCTTCATTTTGGTAGGACCCAGAAGCAGGCCTTTCAAATTTATTGTACCTGATAGTCCAACGTCGGTATAGTTTCCATTGAAATAGCGGAAGTAATTACGGCGCTTCATGCCTTTCAGATTGCCTACTGATAAGTCAGCCCTTACACCAAACAGGTAAGACAATTGTTTATTCAGTGTTAACCCTCCCTGAAAAGTGCCCCACTCGCTTTGAGTGTCAGATGAGTTACTGGTTACCGGAGAAAAGTCATATTCTCTCAAATCTCCAAAAAACTGAGAGGGGCCAAGATGAACAGCCAATGACCATGTGTTCAACTTATAAGGGCCTTCATAAGATGCCTTCGGATTGTAGTCCGGAGAGTTCGTCTGTTGTTGTGCGCTCAATGGTAGGGCTAGCATTGATCCCATAACAAGCGAACCAATCCATAGGGATACTTTTTTCATACTATACAGGTTAGCGTTATTTGATAAACAAGGATTCTTTTTAAAGTTACAATTTCTATAATTCTTGTTTTTTAGTTGGAAGAGATTAGCACAAAAGTAGGGTAACTAAATGAGTTAACCAACTGTAACTTCCTGCTAAAATTAGCTTAAATGTGTTAAAATCCTAAAAAAAATTTCAAAAAAGAGCGATTTATAAACTTTTAAAGTCGCTGCATTACTTTTTTCACCATTTCATTTTTCCATGAGTAGAAATTACCTGTTTCTATTTTTTCACGTGCCTGATTGACTAACCAAAGATAAAATGTCAGATTATGTACGCTCGCAATTTGTGCTCCTAACATTTCGTCGGACTTAACCAGATGCCTAAGATACGCTTTTGAGTAAAAACTACTAACATATCCACCAAGATTATTATCGATCGGCGTGAAATCATCCTTCCATTTTTCATTCCGGATATTCATTATCCCTTCCGATGTAAAAAGCATGCCATTGCGCGCATTTCGGGTAGGCATTACGCAATCGAACATATCGACTCCTAGCGCAATTGCCTCCAAAATATTGGCAGGAGTACCAACTCCCATCAAATAGCGGGGCTTATCTTGTGGTAAAATATCGCATACTACCTCCGTAAGCTCATACATGATCTCGGCAGGTTCTCCTACTGATAATCCGCCGATAGCGTTCCCCTCTCGCCCAAACGAGGCAATCGCCTCGGCAGATCGCTGCCTAAGGTCCTTGTAGACACTCCCTTGTACAATTGGGAAAAGAGTTTGCTGATAGCCATACAACCCCTCGGTAGCATCAAACCGCTCACAACAACGCCTCAGCCACCGATGCGTCATTTCCATCGAAGTACGGGCATATTCATACTCGCAAGGATATGGAGTACATTCGTCAAAAGCCATGATGATATCCGCACCAATTACGCGCTGAATATCCATGACGCGCTCAGGTGTAAATGTGTGAAGTGAGCCATCAATGTGAGATTTAAATTCCACACCTGCCTCGTTTATTTTTCTCCCGGTACCTGCCAGAGAGTATACCTGGTAGCCTCCGCTATCGGTTAAAATGGGGCCATTCCAACCATTAAAACGGTGTAGCCCGCCTGCCCCCTGAATAATATCAAGCCCGGGACGCAGGTAAAGGTGATAGGTATTCCCTAAAATAATTTGTGCTTTGACATCCTCTCGCAGTTCTCGTTGATGCACAGCCTTTACGGTTCCAGCTGTTCCTACAGGCATAAAAATCGGAGTTTGGATCGTCCCGTGGTCTGTTTCTATGCGTCCCGTTCTGGCTTTGGTATGTATATCTTTCGATTCTAAGGAAAATTTCATTGCGTGTACTTATATTTAATAGAGCAGCAAAAATACGGCTATGTCCACAAAGATTCCTGACAATGACCGTATATTTGCGGAAAAATAAGGAATTAATAGCTTTCACGCGTGATGGAAATTTTACTGGCTTTTCTTGGGGTGTTCATTCTGATTCAGCTTTACTACTACCTTTTTGTTTTTTTTAGGCTAATCAGCTACGAACACCCCGCACCGATATATGATGATTCTGCGGAAGGAGTTTCTGTTTTAGTCTGTGCCTGGAATGAACTTGATAATTTACGGGAGCTTCTTCCGCTTTTAGACCAACAAGAGTACCCTAACTTCGAGATACTCGTACTTGATGATCGTTCAAAAGATGGCACTGATGATTTTCTCAAAGAGAATACTCACCAATGGCGCAATGTTAGGTTTATCAGGATCGATAGTGAATACGCTCACATTACCCCTAAAAAGTATGCACTGACCATGGGAATGAAGCACGCCAAGTACCCATTAGCACTCATGACTGATGCTGACTGCCGGCCTGCCAGCACTGATTGGATCGCCTCAATGGTTGGTCAGCTGGCTTCTAGCAAAGATATTGTCGTTGGTTTTTCGCCGTACTTTAAGGGAAAGGGGCTCCTCAACTGGTTTATACAGTGGGAGACATTTTATACGGCTGTCCAATATTTGTCTCTGGCACTAAGCGGACGACCGTATATGGGAGTAGGTCGTAATCTAATGTACCGCACCACTCTGTTTTTTGCGCATAGGGGCTTCTATAAACATAAAGAGATTGTAGGAGGAGACGATGACCTCTTTATAAATCAAGCCGCTACCAGAAGGAATACCGCCATTAACCTCGATCCCGAGTCATTTGTATACTCTTTTCCCAAAACTACCTGGGAAGAATGGTTTAAGCAAAAGAAAAGGCACCTATCCGTTGGGAAGTACTACCGGGCCAACCACAAGCTGAGACTTGGCTTACTGTCGGGGTCACATACAGGTATCTGGATGACGGGTATTGTTTCGCTTGTTTGGGGAATAGTAGAATATGACCTACTTCTACTAGAAATTCTGGCGGGAGTGTTTGCCCTCCGTTGGTTGGTTCAGATTATTGTATTCAGTGGTATTAATAAAAGACTCGACAAGACCATTAACGCAGGTAGCTTTATTTTTATGGACCTGGCCCTGTTTGTATACTATGTCTGCATGAGTGGTGTGGTGCTCACCCGAAGAAAGAAAAAAGTCATGTGGAGGTAATTACGCTCTTAATTATGAATTGAATAGTATGGATAAAATACTTCATTACTTTCCCTCTCTTACTGATCGGCAACGCGAACAGTTTGTTCAGCTGGAAGAACTTTATAGTTTCTGGAACGCACAGATCAACGTTATCTCGCGCAAAGATATCGATACGCTCTATGAGCGGCACGTACTCCATTCGTTAGGAATTGCAAAAGTGATACAATTTAAACCGGGCACGACTGTTTTAGATGTTGGTACTGGTGGTGGTTTTCCGGGTATACCGCTGGCTATTCTCTTCCCACAATCCCAATTTCACCTGATTGATAGTATTGGCAAAAAAATCAAGGTTGTCCAGGAGGTAGTAAATGCCCTCCAACTTACCAATGTAGTGGCCGATAAAGCTCGAGCAGAATACGTAGAATCAGCCGCTTATGAGTTTGTGGTAAGCCGTGCCGTTACGCGTTTAGCGCCCTTCGCAGGGTGGGTCCGGCATGGTATTAGTCCTAACTCTTTTCATGATCTCAGGAATGGTATTCTCTACCTAAAAGGAGGAGACCTTGCCGAAGAGATCAAAGAGTACGGTAAGAAGGTGAAGACATTTGATTTATCGGATTATTTTGAAGAAGATTTTTTTGAGACAAAGAAGGTCGTTTACGTACCTTTGCAGAATAAGTAAGGGGTATGTGTTAGGTAATAGCGTTAGCGTTATAGTCCGCACTACATGTTTATATTTTCCAATGTAGTATTTAAAGCAAATTTATGAACGAACGATTCAAAGCCAGTGGGCTCATGAACCCCATGTTTCCAGACGAAATTACATTCGGAGATAAGGGTGTAACATTCAAGGTACGCAAGATGCTCAGCAGCACTGATAATTTTGTGTTTTATAACGATATCTCAGGCGTAGAAATCGAAGCAGGAGTGTTTTTTTCGACCATCCGTATCATCCCAAGGATGCGCCAGGAAATTATTATGAGAAATTTTACGAAGGGAGATGCTCGGAAAGTCAAGGAGTTACTGTTAGAAAAGGTACAGAGCTAATAAAAAATTACGCATTATACTTGCGTTGCTTTTACTAAGCGCTTACATTTGCACCACAATTCGGAATTGATGTCGCAGATGATGTGCATCTCCGAAGCTCCCGCACAGGTGGTGCGATTATATATACTCCCGAATAGCTCAGTCGGTTAGAGCATCTGACTGTTAATCAGAGGGTCGCTGGTTCGAGTCCAGCTTCGGGAGCCTCAAAATCAAGCACTTAGCGTTTATTCGCTAGGTGCTTTTTTATTTATAATAGGCCTTCCAATATTTTTAGTAACTTTTTTACAAAAAAATGTACCATGTTTACTTTTTTTGTATATTAGTCACCGAATTAGACTAAACGCATTTGAACTACTTTACTTTCGGTAAAATATAGTAAGTCAAGGTATTATCGCGCTGGTGAATTCCAACACATTTTCTAATTTTTATATTGTATGATGCCTGCCTTGCTATATTCCTGCTAGATATAGTAAGGCCAATGAGTACTATTAACTAAATCCTATACACTGACTAAAATTTCTTTTAAAAATGACCACTACACAAGCAAAAGTTAAGAAACGCGACAGAGAGCGAACCAAAGGTAAAATCCTAAAAGCCGTAGGAGAAGTAATTGAGCAGTACGGCACAAAGAAAGTAGGCGTAAACCTAATTGCCAGACAGGCTGGCGTAAATAAGGTACTAATATACCGCTATTTTGGTGGTGTGGATGGACTTATGGAGCAGTACGTCAAGACCGGACAATATACTTCTACTTCGAGTCATGAATACATTGATAACTTGCCACCTACTGCCCCCGAAGATCGGGCTAAGGTGTGGGCGCAGATCTTGACGACGAGTATGAAAGATCTCCGCGAACGCAAAGCAACCCGTGATCTTATTCGTTGGGAAATCGGAGCTGGTAAACCCGTACTGTCGGATGCCCGGAATGACGTAGGGAGCAGAATGATAGAAAAGGTAGGTTCCTTACCCAATTACCCCGATACCGACGCTTTGGTAGCGGTACTTTTAAGCGGTATCTATCACCTGACAGTTTCGGCTGATTACCGCGACAAAATGATGGATGTAAATCTGCAAACTCAGGAAGGGTGGGATCGTATTGAAAAAACGATTAACGATATTGTAATGGCTTTGGATAAATAATGAATCATACACCATAAAAAAGTCCTTTCCCGGTCGATCGAGAAAGGACTTTTTTATGGTTTTTCTTTTAAGTAGTCAAGGGCCTGACATATGAAAATAGCTTTCGTTGTTTCTTTTTTTGATTTTCGTAATGATGTTCGTCGGGTAATTGCCGAGGTTGTTAGCAGGCAAGAGGTTATAGTATTCGGGAAAGCTCACGAAGCAGATCAAATCCGCCAACATTTGCCTTCTGGCGTGGACTTTCGGACCATCGACGAAAAGAAACCTACTTGGTGGAATTCTTTCTGGGAGCGGTTATACCTGCTGTTTCGGGCTATCCCACGAAGCAGCGAGAACTTTTTTCTGATGGAACTATTTAAAGCCTCCGTAACCCGTAATCCTGCCCAGCGGAAAAAGAACTATCGGATTCTAAATTGGGTGAGGAGGTTACCCAAGATTATTTCGTATGATACCTATCTGAATGGCCTTCAACTAAGTCAGCAAACCCAGATTGACGACATTGACCAATTTTTCTTTTTTACCGCCATTGCTGATGACTACCTGCTTGCACGTTTGATGAGAGCGGGGCATCCCAAAGTACACGTGTACGTGTATAGTTGGGATCATCCCTGCAAGCATACTTGTTTTTCCAGACGGGCTCGTTACCTCGTATGGAATGAGGCATTAGGCAGGGATGTCAGTTCATTACAGAATATCCCGGTTCATCAGGTTCAGGTAACGGGGGCTAGTCAATTTGGATACATTGAGGAGTATTATCGAAACTATGCGAAGGGAATATCCCGTTTGTATGATTTTGAGTATGTCTATTTTGGCTGCGCTATCGGTACCGCCGATCTTGTTCCGGATGAAGTTAGAGTAATTGAGCTGGTCAGTAAGGTGTTGGCTACTACTCGCCCTGATCTGCGCCTTGTGGTGCGTCCCTATCCGGTACAGGCCAATTGGGTGCTGTACGATCCTATTAGGCGATTATCGAATGTTGTCATTGACGATGGCTACCGTAATCTTGACCTTTCCGTTAAAGAGATTAATATTATGGAGAAGTTCGAGAAAATAGAAAACGCCGAAGCCTTCTTTCATTTGGGAACTACCATGGGCCTGGAAGCCTGTTTTACCAGTACACCTTCGTTCATTATTGATATGGGATATACTACTCAGCAAGGGCTGAGTCTGTATAATTTCATTCATCAGTACCAAAACGACCGCCACTTGATTGATTTGGCTCCGCAAAATGCCATTACTTCCGAGCAACGACTCATCGAAGTCGTGAACGACCTGACCCAACCAGGATTTATGCTGCTCAATCAGCGGGTGCAGTCAGACTATACGGTGAAATCATTTGCCAACTTTGCGAAAGATCTGGTCAGTACGTAGCCTGATTAATTACTTCAACTTCCCCGAAATCCTCGCTACCTTTGTGCGATGCAAAAAAACGCTTCTCCCAGTATCTTTACCCTTCAGTTCTGGCTTCTAAGTCTCAGTTCCTTCCTATTTTTCGCCAGCTTTAATATGCTCATTCCGGAGCTTCCCGCCTACCTTACGAGTATGGGAGGCGCCGAATACAAGGGGTTTATCATTAGCTTGTTTACGCTTACGGCGGGCCTTTCAAGGCCATTTAGCGGCCGCCTAACCGATCGTGTTGGACGGATACCCGTCATGGCCTTTGGATCTTTGGTCTGTTTTACGTGTGGTTTTTTATATCCTGTCTTCATTACGGTTGTTCCGTTTCTACTGTTACGGCTGGGGCATGGTTTTTCAACGGGTTTTAAACCCACCGGTACCGCGGCCTATATTGCTGACATCGTACCGGCCAATCGGCGGGGCGAGGCACTCGGAGTGTACGGTATGAGTGTCAGTGTCGGGGCTGCGTTAGGGCCGGCAATTGGTAGCTGGATAGCGCAGGTGTTTTCGATAAACGCCATGTTCTATTCTTCGTCTTTTATGGCTTTCCTTTCGATTGCTATTCTACTCAATATGAAAGAAACCCTTCCCAAACCAACCCGTCTTACTTGGGAGGCGTTTAAGATCACACGCCAGGATATATTTGAGCCCCGGGTACTACCACCGGCATTAGTAGTATTTTTGACGTATTTCAGCTTCGGAGCCGTACTGACCGTAATCCCGGATTTTAGCGACCACCTTGGGCTACGAAATCACGGATTGTTCTTTTTAGTATACACACTCACGTCACTAATTATCCGGTTGGTGGCGGGTAAAATTTCTGATCGTTACGGCCGGGTAGAGGTGGTGGTGGTAGGTTGTATCAATCTCATTATTGCCATGCTTTGTACTGGGTTTGCCACTTCGATGGTACTGTTTTTTACCGGAGCCGTATTCTTTGGGTTTGCTACCGGGATACTTTCTCCGATTTTAACGGCCTGGACGGTGGACCTCAGCAACGAAAATAGCCGGGGAAGAGCAATGGCTACGATGTATATTTCGATGGAAGCGGGTATCGGCATAGGAGCGTATTTATCGGCCTTCATTTTTGCCAACACCATCGCCCGGTTACCCATCGTGTTTGGGGTCATGGCAGGGTTTGCGTTGGTAGCATTGCTCTATTCGATATTTCTGTTAAAAACAAAAAAGACGCAACATGTTATTTGACGACTCCTATCAAACTATTGAAGCACCCGCCGAAGGGTTCTTTAAGGATCGGGGGAGTAAGTTCTATGGCTACGCTTACCCGATTAACTCCGAGGAGGATACCAAACCTTTATTGACTATCCTCAGGGAAGTGCATCCCAAAGCGGTGCATCATTGCTACGCGTATCGGTTGGGGCTTGACCGGAATCAGTACCGGGCTAATGATGACGGTGAACCATCGGGCTCAGCTGGGCGGCCTATTCTGAATACACTTTATTCCAAAGATTTGACCAATATTCTTGTAGTGGTAGTACGGTACTTTGGTGGCTCCTTGCTGGGAGTCCCCGGTCTGATTAATGCCTATAAAACCGCTACTGAAGAGGCTATTGCCCAAGCTACGGTTGTTACCAAGTACGTGTGTGATGAGTACGAAGTCCTCTTCCCCTATGAGGCTATGAATGATGTGATGAAGATGGTGAAAAGTAACAATCTGGAAGTAGTGGAGCAGGTATTTGAGATGGATTGTAAGCTGGTGCTGCTGATACGAAAGACCATGTTGAATCAGTTGGTGCCGGCTTTCGAAGATATTGAGAAAGTGGAGGTAGTTTACAGAAAAACAGTGTAGAGGAGGTACTCCTCAATCTATTTCCTGAGCTTATCAACCCGGATATTTACATCATCGTAGAAGTACTCATCAAAGGTCCGGCCAGAAGGCTCACCGTAGCGAAGTACAATATACACCAGCCAAAGTACTAGAATCGGAGAAAGTAGAAACATCGCCATGGCAGGGTCGCCATACCCCAAGCTCACTATAAGTATAAAAACAAATAGATAGATTATTGAAAATACTGCGACAAAGGATGGGCTTTTTAACATGATAAGGGGTTTCAGAGTACTAGTTCAGCTATTCATACAACAGTCTTCTGAAAATAATTGTTTCCCCCCAAAAAAGGAGGGTCCGACTGTTTATAGTCGAACCCTCCTTTCATTTTAAAATTATCAGGTAATTTATTAGTACCCTGGATTCTGCTTTAAAGTGGCTTGTCCACTCAACTGACTGTTCAGGATTTCCTGATTAGGAATAGGGAAGTACTCATGCTTGCCCTTTACAAAACGAGACCCCCTCAAATAACTCCGTTTGGTTTCTTCTACGGCAAGGTAGGCATTGAGAGTTGGTTCAATAATGCCCCAACGAACGAGATCGAAGTAGCGGTGACCTTCCATGGCAAATTCAAGGCGGTGCTCAAAACGAACAGCCTTACGGGCTTCCGCCTTGTCGGTCCATGCCTCAGTATATTCTTTTACCACGTAGTTTCCGGCTGGTTTGCCATCGGTAAACTTCACAAATCCATCGGGATTAGCTGCCCGGCGGCGAATCTGATTAACAAAACCACGTGCCTTGGTCAAGTCGCCAATTTCTACTTCACACTCAGCCAACCATAGTAAAACGTGTGAGTACCGGATGATACGATAGTTGTTGGCATTCTGACGAGGGTTGTTTGACCACGTTAAAGAACCGTTTTCCGATCGGTAAGGCGATTGCTTCTTGGGGGAATAAAGACCCGCGTAAGCAGGGTCACGGATATACCCAATATTGTGAATACCCCAGTCGAGGTAGGGTACCCCCGTACGACCTACACTCCAATCGAGGCGTGGATCGAGGTTGCCCTGGTAGCTTACTGAGTTCTCAGCAGGTACATCTACATTATTGAAGGTGTCCAACTGTGGTAAACCATTGGCGTCTGTTTTATGAGCATTCACCAGGTTTTGGGTAGGCTGAAAAAATCCACAGCAGGTAGTCAGCGCTCCACCACCGTATGGGTAGTTTAGTGTATGACCCCGGTTTCCATTCCGGGAAATATTAGCTCCGTCGTTTACCGAAAACTGTACTTCAAGTATAGATTCAGCATTATTGTTAGTAACTGCACGATGGTTATCATGGTATTTATCCATCAGCCGAAACTGACCGCTATTAACAATTGCTTCCAAAATAGGTTTAGCAGCAGTAAAATTGCTTTGGAACATGTATGCTTTTGCCAAAGTTGCCCCAGCACCCCATTTGGTAGCGCGGCCAGGAAAGCCAGCCCAACGGTTGGGTAGGTTGTCATAAGCAAATTTCAGGTCCTCTACGATATTTGGCCATATGTCCTTATCGTTGGGGAGTTTGGTACTGTTCGCATCGTTTGAGTTGTAGGTTTTCTCATCGATGTAAGGTACCATGTTGAACATCTTCTTTGCTTCAAAATGATAATGTCCACGCAGGAAGCGAGCTTGGGCAATCACGGCAGTTTTTTCAGCCGCAGTCATATCCGTTGCTTTTTCTACCAATTGAAGTACATCGTTTGAACGGGCAACACCATCGTACACAACCTGCCACTTACCGCGGAAGTGATTTAGGTCAGGCGTGTGCTGGAAGGTTTCGATGATCGAAATTTCGGGCTGATCACCAGCGTTAGTACCCTTGTAGGCATCATCCGATGCCACGGAGCCGTATACCCAGTTGTCGGCTGAACCGTGCCAGTCTGAGAAGCCCGGACCAACGTTTACTCCGTCCATGATGGAGTAAGCACCGGTAAGTACCAAGTCAACCCCAGCCTTATTTCGAAGGGTGGCCTCGCTTAATTCCCCTAAGGGCACTACATCGAGGAAGCTATCATTACAGGAGGTAGTTAGTCCTGCTAACAGTACCGCCGCAAATGAGATTGGTTTTATGATTGATTTCATATTTTTTTCTATTGCTATTATGTATTAACAAAGATGCTATTTCTTAAAAACTTACACTTAACCCAACCAACGTAGCGCGTGATGCCGGGTAAGAACCTTCGTCAAAGCCCATGTGAATGTCCTGACCCGAAGCACTTGAACTACGTAGGTTGATTTCAGGATCTAAGCCAGTGTATTTTGTGAACGTGAACCAGTTTTGGCCCTGCACGTATACCTTGGCACTACCCATACCCAACTTATCAGAGATCGCCTTCGGTAAGGTGTAGTTCAACTGAATATTCTTGAAACGGAAATATGATCCATCTTCGAGATAGTACGTAGAAGGAAGTGAGCTGATTACGTCGTTGGAACGGGGAATAGGTAGTACGGCGTCGGTCATACCGGGTCTCCAAGACTTCTCGTACATCCGAAGGCTACGGTTGCCACCAAAAGTTGGGAAGTCAGTAAAGTACCTTACATAGTTGAATATCTCGTTGCCTTGTATACCCTGCCCGAACAAATCTAACCGGAAATTCTTGTATCCTAGGCTAGCGTTGATACCGTACGAGAAGTCAGGGTGGGGGTTTCCAATAACACTACGATCAGAGGCATTGATTACACCGTCTTCGTTGATATCACGAAACTTGAAAGATCCCGCCTTGTTGAACGGGTTTGCTGCTTTGGCAGCGTCGGTGTTTGCCACAAATTGTCCGGCGTGAGCACGTCCTTCGGCGTCATTCTGGAAGATTCCGTCGAGGGTGTAGCCAAAGAAAGAAGCTAATGGGTAGCCTTGTTGAGTCACGGCGGCGGCGGCCAAGCGCGTGCTAAATCCAAAGTACTGTACATTTGGGTCACCCGTAGTTTTCACTACGTTGTTGCGGTAAGTAGAGATATTTCCGCCGATTGAATAGTTGAAATCGCCCTTCTTATCGGCAAAGTTTAAGCCTAGTTCTACTCCCTTATTAGACATCTCTCCTATGTTCTGGAAAGGGTTAACGGCACGTCCTTGGGTAAACTGTACTTCCACCGGAAATAGCATGTTAGAGGTAGTACGCGTGAACCAATCTAAGTTAGCTTCCAGTTTACCACCCAGGAAGGTAGCGTCCAGACCAATGTTGGTAGAGGTAGTAGTTTCCCAACGAGCATTAGCGTTACCAAATTGGCCTAACTCATATCCTTGCAGCGAAGAAGTATTTGCACCAGCCAAATCATAAAAAGATGTTTCAGGGTTTGACAGATACGTCGAGAAGGCGTTGTAGTTACCAATTTCCTGGTTGCCAGTTTGTCCGTAACCAATACGTAGCTTAGCGAAGCTCAACCATGAAGAAGTACCTTTCAGGAACGACTCCTCAGTAAGTACCCATCCTGCACTAACAGAAGGAAAATAGGCCGTACGGAACGCGGGTGCGAAACGAGAAGAACGGTCACGACGTATGGTGAAGTCAACCAAGTAGCGGTTATCGTACGAGTAGTTAGCCCGGGCAAACTCCGAAGCGAGCTTCCACTCTCTACCACCTCCGCCATTGCTGACAACGGTTTTGCCGGCGTTCAAGTAGCGGTTTGCCAGCTCATCAACGGCAAAGCCTGAGCGCTCACCAAACACGAATTCGTTGTAGCTTTTGATCGACTCCGTACCTACCATCAGGTTGATCCGGTGCTTGTCGCCCAGCGTAGTGTTGTAGTTAAGGGTGTTGTACCAAGTCCAGGTAAAGCCAAAGTTATTATTGGTACGGAGCGTGTTGGTACCGACCATTTCAGGTGATTCCGGGTCGTTTGCGCGGTAGTTACGTAGGTTGTAGGTATTGTAATCTACACCAAACTGCGTTTTAGCGGTTAGGTTTGGCAAAATATCAAACTCAGCGTAAGCATTTCCGAAAAGTCGTAGCTCCTGCTGCTTGTTGTCTTTATTTCTGAACAATTCTGCTTCGGGGTTGCGAGAGTTATCAAGACCCGTTCCGTTTCCACCCGCAAAGTAGCCGTTGACGTCAAAACGAGGAACAATGGGAGGAATACGGTAGGCAAAAGAAATAGGGTTACCTTCGCTTTGGTTACCGTTGGTCTGTCCTACGCGCTCACCGTACGCTACCTGTAAGTTCTCTCCTACCCGAAAACGCTTATTTACGTTGAATTCGGTATTGGCACGTAGTGAGTAACGCTTGAAATATGTATTCTTCATGATACCCTGCTGATCAAATATGTTGGCCGACATGGCGTAACGAGCAGCCTCGGTAGCACCTGACACTCCGATCTGATGGTTCTGAATAGGTGCTGACTCAAAAATAGCGTCAAACCAATCAGTACCTTGTTGGTTAGCGCGGGTAATCAAATTACGGGTATCAAAATTGTACGCTCCCTCGTCTACTTCACCCTGTTTTTTGCCGGCTGGGTTGGCATAAAACGGAATAACCGGGGTGGTTCCGTTACCAAACATGGCAATGTTGGGGTATGAAATTATAGTCCCGGCTGGATAGGCTCCATCTACCAGTTTAGCAGTGTTTTGAGCGTTGATACGTGACTCCCACAAAAGATCAGCAAACTGCTGAGTATTCAACAGATCAAGGAAACGATTTGCTCTTTGTTGTCCGTAGTAAGCATCATACGTCAGCTTAGGCTTACCAGCTTTACCCTTCTTGGTAGTAATAATTACTACGCCGTTGGCCGCTCGTGAACCATAAATCGAAGCCGCTGAGGCATCCTTCAATACCTGCATCGACTCAATATCGTTCAGGTTTAAGGTATTAAGGTTTTCCTTGGTTGGAGTACCGTCAATAACATACAAGGGAGAGTTATCGTTGATCGTACCAAATCCACGGATACGAACCATTACACCACCACCAGGAGAGTTGTCGTTCCCAACCGTAACCCCCGCAACGCGGCCTTGCATAGCTTGTGCCAGGTTAGTAGCCGGTACGGAGAGCAGCTGTTCTGTGTTGATAATCGCTACCGCTCCGGTAATATCTCTCTTTGATTGCGTACCATAGCCAGTTACGATTACCTCGCTCAAGCTTTTGATATCATCTTCGAGGGGTACATTGATAATGGACTGACTACCCACCGTAATTTCCTTTTTTACATAACCAATAGAGGAAATGACTAATACATCATTATTCCCTCTCACGTTTAGCTCAAAGCTACCATTTGCATTAGTAACTGTTCCCAGGGTTGTACCCTTCACCTGCACATTGGCACCTGGTAAGCCCATGCCATCCGTTCCCGTCGTAACCTTGCCCGTGACGCGTCGATCTTGTGCCTGAGCAACAATGCTACCCACAATAAGCAGCAGACTTACAGCCCATCGGGCCATCAAACGTACATTTTGTCCCATAGAAAAAAATTAAGTTGTAAACTGTTTTACCAAAAGTGAACTTCCAAATCATGCATTAGGTTCACACAACGTCTCAAAAAAGTATTATTTTTTTGTCATAAAATTTTATTAAAATACTTTAAAAAGTTAACCTTCCTTGAATTATACAATCTTAGTATTCGCTTTTTTTGGCTTATTATTAATTACATAATGATTAATTAGAGCGTTGATTAATAATTGGTTAATTCCTTAACGTTAGTAATTATATAATGCTGAATGGACGTCAAATCAACTTAAGCGCTGTTCTTTCATCTTATTGGTATATCTTTATTTCGGGCTTTTTTATTACTAAATAGAGATACGTGGTATAGTATCTCTATGAGATTATTCACATTGTGCACATTTCGCAAATATTAAATCAATAGAGATATATATAAGCACTTGTAACCCTGTATTGCCAAGTCATCAATACCGCGAAGTCGAATGAGTAAGGGCTGTTTTTTACACTAATCCCAAATTCTTTGAAGTGTTCGGGGTTGGCAAACTAAGCTATACTCGATACGAGTTTGAGGTAGTCTTGTATTTGAAAAATAAATAGCCCGGTAGCATAATCTTAAAAATATTGATGTTGCCATTCCCCGCAACAAGGTGGTAGTTGTAACGGGCATCAGTGGGAGTTGAACGTCATCACGTGCTTTTGATATTATTTGCGCCAAAGGTTTAGGTCGCTGAATAAAAGGTTTTTCTCCTCTGTGCGGGGCATTATTGGTAAAATGGAGCGCCCCGATGTGGATAGAATTAGTTGGCTGTCGCCGGTATTTAGAATTGAACAGAAAAGTACGTCAAGCCCTCTGCGGTCAGAACCATGACCTAGTTATATGACTTCTTGTGGCTTCCGCGTGCACGGGAGTTACCTTCTCGAATATATCGGGGCGGTGGATAGGGAAGCAATCACAAGATCAGATCAATGATATGCTTATGAGTCAATTTTCAGGGTAAAAAGTGACGCTACTAGTCCCGGCGGTGAAAGGCCGTAAAGGACACTACCGCGAACTCTTTATGCAAATAGCGCGCACGGGCTACAATCAAGGTAAGGGTAGTGGTGAGGTGCATGATATCGAACCGAAAATGCAACTCGACCGCTAAGAGGAACATGATATTGATATTGTGGTAGACCGGATAGTACCGAAATCGGAAGACCGATTCTGATTGAATCAATTGGTAGCTATGGTGCTAAAAAAGGGGAAGGAGCGAGTGTAGCCCCTGCTTGGGTACTATTGTTTTTTGCCTAATTTGGAAGCAAAAAGAGCATGCCAGTACTGGCATGCTCTTTTTGCTTTCATTCCAGAATCTAATCAATAGTTAGGGTTCTGCTTCAAAGTAGGTTTTCCACCTACCTGGGAGTTTACAATCTCCTGCAAAGGCAACGGATAGTACTCGTGCTTTCCTTTAATGAACGTAACGCCGTTGAAATAGGTACGCTTGTTCTTTTCTACGGCGTAGTAGGCGTTAAGTACCTGATCGGCAATACCCCAGCGTACCAGGTCAAAGTAACGGTGTCCTTCCATTCCCAGTTCAAGACGTGTTTCAAAACGAACGGCTTGGCGTGCATTAGCCGTGTTACTGAATGCCAGGTCGGTAGCTACATACTCATTGATTACGTAGTTAGCTGCATTTTTACCATCGGCAAACTTCACGAATCCATCCGGATTGGCCGTCCGGCGACGTACCTGATTCACAATATCACGGGCGCGGGCCACATTGCCCAGCTCTACCTCGGCTTCGGCCAGCATTAGCAGCACGTGCGCGTAGCGTACCATGCGATAGTTATTGGCATTGAGGCGGGGGTTGCCCGAGAACGTGTTGGTACCCACGTCGGAACGGTACATGAGGTGTTTGCGGGGTGAATAAGGACCACCATACGCCTGATCACGAATATAGGGCTTACCTGGGTGTACGCCCCAGTCAAGAAACTGAATGCCGCGACGACCTACGGTATGGTCAAGACGAGGATCAAACTGACCCGCATCGGGAGTAAAGGGTTGATTGGCTTCAATACCCTGATCGTTTTTTACATCTGAGGCATTGAAGGTATCGAACAAGGGCAGGCCGTTCTGGGTCTTGAACGAATTGACCAGGTTCTGAGATGGCTGGTAAAATCCGCAGCAAGTTGTTACGCCCCCCCCACCATAAGGGTAGTTGAGCGTAGCGCCCTGATTGCCGTTCTCACCGCCGGGAGCGCCATCGTTTACCGAAAACTGCACCTCGAAAATTGACTCGGTGTTGTTGTTGGTAGAGGCCCGGAAGTTATCAACGTACCGATCCATTAGCTTGTAGCGTCCAGTATTTACGATGGCGTCGAATTGTGCCTTCGCGTCGGCCCACTTCCGTTGAAACATATAGGCTTTACCCAGCATAGCTGCTGCTGCCCACTTGTTGGCGCGGCCTTTCTGAGTTTGGGTTTCGGGCAGGTCATCAAGCGCAAATTTCAAATCAGCTTCAATATTTGACCAGATATCCTTGTCATTAGAAACCCGGGTGCTACTCAAATCAGCCGGGTTATAGACCTTCTCATCAATGTAGGGCACCATATTCCACATTTTCTTAGCCTCAAAGTGATAGTGGCCGCGAAGGAAGCGCGCCTGCGCTTTGATTTGGGTTTTTTCAGTATCCGTCAATTCGTCTACTTGATCTACCAGAATCATCACATCATTGGTACGAGCTACGCCATCATAGACGGCCTGCCACTTACCACGGAAATGGTTATTGTCCGGCTGAATCAGTTTTTGCTCAATAAGTGAAATCTCGGGCTGATCACCGGCAATGGTACCTTTGTAAGCGTCATCAGAAGCAACGCTGCCGTATATCCAGTTATCGGCTGAACCATGCCAGGAGGTTGTTCCGGCCCCCACGCCGTCTACCAGCGAATACGCCCCCACTAGTAGGTAGTTAATTCCCGCGCGGTTTTTGAGTGCCTCCAGCGAAAGCGCAGCTTTGGGCCTTGTCTCCAGAAATTCATCGCTACACGAAGTGGCCAGTCCTATCAGGAATAAGCTGGCGATATAGATTGTTTTTTTTATGTGATTTTCTTTTAAATTTTTTCTACAATTCAATTAGAAACTCAAACTCAAACCAAGAATGGTAGCCCTGTACGCTGGGTACGCACCTTCATCCACCCCAATTTGACGATCTTGGTCGGTACCGCTGGAACTACGCAAGTTAATTTCGGGGTCTAGGCCGGTGTACTTGGTGAATGTAAACCAGTTTTGGCCTTGTACGTAGACAGACGCCCGGCTGATACCCACTTTCGACAGGATTTTGCTTGGGATAGTGTAGGTAAGTTGGATGTTTTTCATGCGTAGATAAGAGCCGTCTTCCAGGTAGTAGGTAGAAGGCTGGCTTGAAATAACGTCGTTCGAGCGCAGGATGGGCAGTTTAGGATTGGCTTTGCCCGGCTCCCACGACTCGTTTACCATGCGCACGCTGCGGTTACCGGCAAACGTTGGGAAGTCTGTCCAGTAACGTACGTAGTTAAAGATCTGGTTACCTTGCACACCTTGTCCGAACAGATCAAGACGAAACGCTTTGTAGGTCAGGCTGGCGTTGATACCGTATGTGAAGTCAGGGTGGGGATTACCGATGATGCTACGGTCAGAAGCATTGATAATGCCGTCCTTATTAATATCCACAAACTTGAAGTTTCCAGCCTTGTTGTTCACGCCACCGCCAAATTGCGCGGGCAAATTCTTGCCTTCCTCGTCAGAATTGATGAAACCTTCTAGCGTGTAGCCAAAGAAAGATCCAATGGGAGAGCCTGCCTGCGTAACGCTCATGGCTGGCAGACGGGTTGTGAAACCGAAGTACTGCGTGGCCGGATCACCCGTAAGGTTGATCACTTTGTTGCGGTAAGTAGAAATGTTAGCCCCGATTGAGTACCGGAAATCACCGTTTTGAGACTTTTCGTTGTAGTTAAGCCCTAGCTCAACGCCTTTGTTTTGCATGGATCCGATGTTCTGGAAGGGTATTGTAGCTACGCCCTGCGTACGCTGCACATCCGGACGGAATAGCATGTCGGAAGTTTTGCGCTCAAACCAGTCGAAATTCACATCTAGTTTGCCCTTTAACAAAACGGCATCAAAACCAAAGTCGGTAGAAGTTGTGGTTTCCCAACGGGCATTGGGGTTGGCAAACTGCGTACGGTCGTAGCCCTGCACCGAGGAAGTACGGGTACCACCCAAATCATAGAAGTTCTGAGCGGCGTTGGTCCCAAAAATTCCGAAGCTGTTGTAGTTACCAATCTCCTGGTTCCCGGTTTGTCCCCAGGCTGCGCGCAGTTTCAGGTCAGTAAGCCAATCGATCTCTTTCATAAAGGACTCGTTGGAAATTCTCCAGCCCGCTGATGCGGCGGGGAAATAGGCCGAACGATAGGCTTTGGCAAAACGAGATGAACGGTCGCGGCGTACGGTCAGGTCCAGCAAGTATTTGTCATCGAAAGAAAAGTTAGCTCTCGCAAATTCCGAAGCCAAGCGCCAGTCAGAGGCATTACCGGAGTTAATTGACGTACCGGGGTTACCCGCATCCAGGTAGCGGTTGTCGATATTGTCCGCGGCAAAACGCTGACGACGGGCCGTAAACTGCTCAAAGAAACTTTTGATGGACTCGGTTCCAGCCACTACACTCATGTTCAGGCGGTCGTTCATGAAGCTCTTTTTGTAGGTCAATGTGTTGTACCAAGTCCAGGTCCAATCGTAGTTGTTGGTTTGGTCTAATTGGTTGGCTCCGGCATTTTCCGAAGATTCCAAGTCAACGGCACGGTAGTTACGCTGGTTGAACAAGTTATAGTCCACCCCAAACTGCGTACGGGCAGTCAGGTTCTTCAACAGGTCAACTTCCGCAAAGGCATTTCCGAATAGCCGAACATTGCGGCCCTTGTTGTCCTTATTCCGCCATAACTCGGCAATGGGGTTGCGGGAGTTGTCGAGGTCGGGGCCGGAAGTACCGGCATAGTTACCTTTGATATCATACACCGGAATAATAGGCTGAATCCGGTAAGCAAACGAAATAGGGTTTGACTCGCTTTGATTGCCGTTGGTCTGTCCTACGCGCTCGTCGAGGGCTACTTGGAAGTTCTCTCCCACCCGTATCCGCTTGGTCACGTTAAACTCCGTGTTGGCCCGCAGGGAGTACCGTTTGTAGGAGGTATATTGCATGATTCCTTGCTGATCGAATAGGTTAAGCGACATAGCGTAGCGACCATTCTCGTTTCCACCCGACACCCCCAATTGGTGGTTCTGAATCGGTGCGGGATTGAACATTTCACCAAACCAATCGGTCCCCTGCTTGTTGGCTTTCGTAATAAGATACCGGCTGCTGGGATTGAACGGATCATTTACATAGCGAGCCGGATCCGCCCGAGGATCGCCTTCTTTGGCACCACCGGGGATGATATAATCGGGAATCACCGGGGTAGCACCGTTACCAAACTGTGCGTTACCGGGGTAGATCAACCCACTTTGGCCTACGTTAGGCGCAGCAACTCCGTTGGTGAGCGTATTCAAAGCGTTAATCCTTGACTTCCACAACAAGTCGGCGTACTGCTGTGTGTTGGCCAGTTCTAAGCCCCGCCAGGCGCTTTGGGTACCATAGTAGGTTCATAGGTAAGGGTAGGCTTTCCGGCTTTTCCTTGCTTGGTGGTGATAATCACCACCCCATTACCCGCCCGTGATCCGTAGATAGAAGCCGCAGAGGCGTCTTTTAGCACCTGCATGGACTCGATATCATTCAGGTTTAAGGAGTTGAGGTTTCCTTTGGTTGGAGTGCCGTCAATTACGTACAGCGGTGAGTTGTCGTTAATGGTACCAAATCCCCGTATACGTACCATTACACCACCACCCGGAGAGTTGTCATTGGATACGTTTACCCCAGCCACGCGGCCCTGCATGGCCTGTGCCAGGTTTGTGGCGGGTACCGCCAAGGCCTGCTTCATGTCAATGGAGGCTACCGCACCGGTGATATCTCTCTTTGATTGTGTGCCATAGCCCGTCACTACTACTTCGCTCAAACTCTTCACGTCGTCGTTCAGCACTATACTTATCGTACTCTGATTGCCTACCGTGATTTCTTTTTTAATAAAGCCAATAGATGAAATAACCAGTACGGCATTGCTGCCCGGTACTGACAAAGAAAACTGTCCCTCTGCGTCGGTAACCGTACCGACCGTGGTCCCTCTCACTTGCACATTGACACCAGGTAGACCCTGATTATCAGACGAAGTCGTCACCTTGCCGGTAACGCGGCGCGCCTGAACTACTAAACTACCTACCGTTAGCAGAATAAAAACAGCCCATTGAGCTGCAAATTGTACACCTTTATTCATAGAGGCGTGTTTGGGGTTAAGTAAAAGAACTAAGTAAAGGTGGAGTGTGAAATCCGGCTGCGAAAGCAATAAATTATGTGGTTCGGAAATGAGATTGTATAAAAATTTAATATAATTTTTTCTTTTGATACTGCAAAAAATAGCGGGTTACACAAAAAAGCATTTCTCCGGATATTAATATTAAGTTTTTTTAAGCTTAGTGAAGGTTATAAAACATATAACTACCTGAAAATAAACATAATAAAATTATTTTATTAGCATTCATACATCCTCCAAAGGATTGAAATTATTTATAACTCCATTAAAAAAATTAATGCAGTCTTCCTGGCACAGGAAGGCTGTTAACTATTTAATCGTAAGGCTACTATTTTTGTACTTTTTTAATATTCATGGAATATCAAAAGTGTAAAATCGAGTCAGATAGTATGACAGCGAAGGTGTCTGTTCGGATTTTCGTGGCCATCCATGGGCAAATAGTATGTTACCCGAACTGATCTCAATTATTTAGCGTTTTGATAAGGTTGCGAATACTGTATGGACTACTGTTTATCAAACCCACTGACCAGATTGAAAGCAAAAACTATTGAACTTACCGGCTACGATCAGATCGAGGTAGAAGGAGCCCGCGAGCATAATCTCAAAAATATAGATGTTACTATCCCCCGCAATAAACTGGTAGTTGTAACGGGCATCAGCGGGAGCGGAAAATCTTCACTAGCTTTTGATACTATCTACGCCGAAGGTCAACGTCGCTATATGGAAAGTTTCTCGTCCTACGCACGGGGCTTTATCGGCGAAATGGAACGTCCCGATGTGGATAAAATTAGTGGGCTGTCGCCGGTAATCAGTATTGAACAGAAAACCACGTCAAGGAACCCCCGCTCCACGGTGGGTACCGTAACCGAAATCTACGACTTCCTGCGTCTGATGTACGCGAGGGCGGGCACGGCCTTTTCTTATGTCACCGGGCGACCGATGATTAAGCAATCTCAGGATCAAATCATTGATCAGTTACTGAGCCAGTTTGCAGGGCAAAAAGTGACGCTACTAGCCCCGGCGGTGAAAGGCCGTAAAGGACATTACCGCGAACTATTCGTGCAGATAGCGCGCATGGGCTACAATAAAGTTCGGGTAGACGGCGAGGTTCAGGATATCGAGCCGAAAATGCAGCTCGACCGCTACAAGGTACACGATATTGAGATTGTGGTAGACCGGGTAGTACCGAAATCGGAAGACCGATTCCGGCTGAGTCAATCGGTAGCTACGGCGTTAAAACAAGGGAAAGGGGCGATGATAGTACTAAGTACTACGAACGACGAACCCCAATATTTTTCCCAGAACCTCATGGACCCCGAGTCGGGGATAAGCTACGACGATCCGGCTCCAAACTCGTTTTCTTTTAACTCGCCCTACGGTTGGTGTCAGAGTTGTCTCGGGCTGGGCGTTGTGGAAGAAATTACCGAAGATTCGATCATGCCTAACCGCTCGCTGAGCATCAGCCGCGGGGGTATTGCCCCGATGGGCGAGTACCGCGATGCCTGGATTTTCAAGCAGTTGGAAGTGTTGCTCAAACCCCACAAAGTAAATCTGAGTACTCCGATCGAGAAGTTTCCGGTGGAGGCGTTGGAGTTGGTACTGTACGGAAGTGATGAGCCTGTTCCCGTTCCCTCCAAGAAGTACCCCGGCACGGAATGGGATACCAAATTTGACGGGATCATTAACTTCCTGAAACGCCAACAGGAAAACGGCACCGAAAAGATTCAGGACTGGCTGAAAGACTTTATGGTGATTCGGAGTTGTCCGGATTGTGGCGGAGGTAGACTTCGTAAGGAATCATTGCACTTCAAGATTGACGGAAAGAATATCGCCGAACTGGCAGAAATGGATATACGGGAGCTGGCCAACTGGTTGAAAGACCTAGAAGATCGCCTCGAAAACCGACAGCAGGTTATTGCCCACGAAGTACTCAAAGAAATCCGTAAGCGGGTAGGTTTTTTGCTCGATGTGGGACTGGACTACCTGACCCTCAACCGGGCGTTACGTACTCTCTCTGGAGGAGAAGCGCAGCGGATACGACTCGCTACGCAGATTGGTACGCAGCTAACGGGCGTACTCTATATTATGGACGAGCCGAGTATCGGCCTCCATCAGCGCGACAACGTGCGACTTATCAACTCCCTGAAAAACCTCCGGGACTTGGGCAATACTGTTCTGGTGGTTGAGCACGATAAAGATATGATGCTGGCCTCCGACTATATCCTAGACATTGGTCCCGGAGCCGGACGTCACGGTGGCCACGTCGTTGGACAGGGAACCCCCGAGGAATTTCTGAAAAATGGCTCCACTACTGCTGAGTATCTAAACGGTAGGCAAAGTATCGAGGTACCCGCCGAACGGCGCAAGGGCAACGGAAATTCGTTGGTCTTGAAGGGCTGCACAGGGCATAACCTCAAAAACGTGACGCTGAAATTCCCGTTGGGTACCATGATTTGTATCACGGGTGTGAGCGGTAGTGGTAAGTCGTCCTTGATTCATGAGACATTATTTCCGCTGCTAAACCAGCATTTTTACCGTTCGCGTCGTGAGCCTTTGGCCCACAAAACTATCGAAGGGCTCGAACATCTTGATAAAGTTATCGAGGTTGATCAGTCGCCGATTGGCCGCACGCCACGCTCCAACCCGGCTACTTATACAAACCTCTTTACGGACATCCGGGCCCTCTACGCCGAACTACCCGAATCCAAAATACGAGGCTACAAGCCGGGACGGTTTAGTTTTAATGTCAAGGGCGGCCGTTGCGAAGACTGTGAAGGCGCCGGGAGAAAGAAAATCGAGATGGATTTTCTGCCCGACGTGTACATCGACTGCGAAACCTGCAAGGGAAAACGCTTCAACCGAGAGACTTTGGAGGTGCGTTTCAAGGGTAAATCGGTAGCTGATATTCTGGATATGACCGTAGAGCAGGCGCTTGAATTCTTCCAAAACCAGCCCCGCGTTTTACGGAAAGTTCAAACCCTCCATGATGTCGGGCTGAGCTATATCACCTTGGGGCAACACGCTACGACTCTATCGGGAGGCGAGGCCCAGCGGGTGAAACTTTCGGAAGAACTTTCGAAGCGCGACACCGACAAAACCATGTACATTTTGGATGAGCCCACCACTGGGCTGCATTTTCAGGATATTAAGCATCTATTAGCCGTACTGCAAAAGTTAGTCGAAAAAGGAAATACCGTCCTGATCATCGAGCATAATATGGACGTAATCAAAGTAGCCGACCACGTGGTAGACCTCGGCCCCGAAGGCGGCGGACTCGGCGGGCAAATCATCGCCGAAGGTACCCCCGAAAAGGTAGCAAAGGTGAAGGGTAGTTATACCGGGCAGTTTTTGAAGTTGGAGTTGGAGGGGTAGTTAATCCTCACCCTTCCTTCCTTCCTTCCAGATGCTGCATCAAATCCTCACCCCACTGTTGCCAGATATTGATTGCCATATTACAGATTTGTTGAGCTAGGGGAACTTCGGCACAATACTTCTCCGCATTATCATATAGCATGGTTCGAATAATCTAGTGACTTTTCTTTATTCGGTACATTTTTTTGATAAAAAAGCCCCAAATTAAGAAGTGTTGTAGCAAGGTTTATCTGAAAAGCCGAAGGATTCTTCTCGGCTAGGATTCTGCGAATGTTAAGCGCCTCGGTGTACTCTTCCTCCGCCCGTGCCAGTTGCTGCGTGTTCTGATGCGAAATCGCAAGGTAGTTCAGCGTAGCCGCTTTCTGAGAATCATCTATAGCGTATTTCAGCATCAACTCAATATACTGAATTGCCTGGCTGAATTGGTTCTGCTCCGCTAAAAATTTGGCCGCCGAAAAACAAGTATCGTAGCTTTCGTGGATCGCTAAGGCCTCGGTATAGTAGTAGCGGGCGTCGGAGAACCAATCCGGGTTATTTTTATTCAGAGCAAGCAGTTGGGCTTTGGTCAGGTACTCCTGCGCCAGGATCTGTTTTTTCTGGTCCAGAAAAGTTTCGGCATTTTCCAACAGGTCTTTATCCCTTTCCAAATCGTCGGGGTTAAGTACCCGGTTGGCGCTTTCCAGATCACCCAGTTCAAATAGCCTTCTCGCTTCCTGCAATCGGGGGCTATCGGGGCTGGTAGTGCTGTATAAACTTAACGCCAGGGTACGAACCTTATCCTCAAATTCGGTGAGTTCTTTTTGTAGTTCATTCCGTTGCTGGCTCATGTCCAGTAGCCTTATGTTCAACTCCTGCAAGGTGTCCGTGAGTAATTTCCGGAGTTCCTGGTCATCCAGTACGGCTAATTTCTGTTCATGCTTTTGTTTTTTTGCGTTACCTCCGTCGAGTCCTCGTTGAGCTTCTGTACCTGTATATTCAATTAGCTATGCCTTTCGAAAATATCGAAATTGATGGTAGAAATCCGGGCAAGCACTTCTTCCCCTACCTCAGTGGGAAGCGTAGTGAGTTGGCCTTCCATACGTTTCATCCCCTCCAACACCTCAGTCATTTGTTCGTGCAGCATGGCAAGGGGCTTGGCGTTAAATATTTCGCTCACGCCCTCGATATGCTTAATCTCCTCGGAGAAATTGCGGCATATCAACTCAAAAAACGTTTGATGCTTATCTTCGCGCATCCAGCCTAGGCGCATCAGGGCATGCAGGGCTTCGGGTACCTCTAACCCTCGGATGTTGCGGAGTTCATCCAGCACAAAGTGGTGTACTTCATCCTGTAATAGTAATTGTCGCTCGCTTAATTCGTGGGTGTAGTCCCACAGCACCAATTGGTCAAAAATCTGGTCGGCGGGGTTGTCGGGGAGCGCATTTTGGGTTTTTACTCCCTTTATCTCGGCGGCTAGGTGGGCGCGGATACTCTCTATGAGCTTGATTTGGTACTCTTCATCGCTAAGCGGAAAAGTACACAACGCTGGAGGAGTGCGTTTGAGTTTGTGGTAAAGGGCTTGGAGTTTAGTGCGGTGTCCGGTCAGATAACCTCCTTCCGTTTGGTGGGTACGGATAAAAGCTATGGCTTGGTCGCAAGTCTGTCCGAGGGAGGAGAGGTAGGAGCGCCGGATGGCCCGTTGTAGGGTGGCGTTTTCGGGTATGTCCAGATCGGCTACGTTTTGCTGGTACCATTTTTTGCTTTTTTGCCATAACCTTCTTCCCGCTTCACCACGTAATGCATCTACCATTACTCCGGTCAGGTCATTTTCTGGGGCGTAGTAAAAGAGTTTGTTTGCTAGCGTGGCGAGCTCGATAAGTTACATGGTGGTGGTGAGGTGGTTTCTAAAAACACGAAATGCCCCGTAAATACAGCGGGTGATTTAGAGTTTTCTTTTAAAGTTATCCTCTCCTAGTATCTACCTAAACCTTCAATTTGCAATATTTTGGTATTTTTTTCTTGCAATTTGAAAGTTAAACTTTCAAATTGCAAAATGATACCTCGTCTTATTGAAGAAAAATTACTCCGTGCTCTACGCACTATGCCCGTGGTGGCCTTGTTGGGGCCGCGTCAGGTAGGAAAGACAACGTTGGCATTTCAGTTGGCGCAACAGGCTATTGATAAGTCATCCTCTTACCTGGATCTAGAACTCGACTCTGATCTTAGTAAGCTGAGTGACACAGAAGGATACCTGCGCCGGTTCGAAAATCAACTTCTGATTATTGACGAGGTACAGCGCCTACCCGGTCTATTTCGCGTGCTGCGGGGGCTGGTTGATATCAGGAAAAGAGCCGGAGAAAAGGCCGGGCAATTTTTGCTATTGGGCTCGGCCTCCCGTGATTTGTTGCAACAGTCTTCGGAAACCATGGCCGGGCGTATCCGGTATCTGGAACTGACACCGTTTTCGGTACTTGAACTATACGAAAATGATCCTCTGGGTTTCAACTTTGAAAAACTGTGGTTTCGAGGGGGCTTTCCTGATAGCTACCTTGCCTCGACAGATATTGAAAGTTGGGATTGGCGTAATGATTTTATTTCTACTTATGTAGAGCGGGATATACCCTTGATGGGCCCCAATGTATCAGCAAATCGAATGAAGAAATTCTGGACGATGCTGGCGCATTACCACGGACAACAGGTAGTACTCTCCGAAATAGGTCGAAGCCTTGAAGTAAGCCACACTACGGTGCGTTCCTACCTCGATACTCTGGTTGACTTTTACATGGTGCGGCAAATACCCCCTTGGTCAGGTAATACCAAGAAGCGCTTGGTAAAATCACCAAAGATTTACCTGCGGGACACAGGTATTCTACATAATCTGCTAAATATTTCAACATTTGAAAGCCTCCTTGGTAATCCGGTATTGGGGGCGAGTTGGGAGGGTTTTGTGGTCGAGAATATCTTGGTACATCTATCAAGTCAATGGCGGTGCAGCTACTACCGCACTACCACCCAAACGGAGGTAGATTTAGTCCTAGAAGGACCTGATGCCCAGAGGTGGGCAATTGAAATCAAACGCTCATCGGCCCCGAAACTGAGTAGTGGTTTTCATGCAGCCTGCGAAGATCTGAATGCTACCCATAAATATGTTATTTACGCCGGTAGAGAGCGCTTCCCCATGCCAGAAAATACAGAAGCTATCGGACTAATTGAGTTTTTGAAAATGGTGCAGGAGACCAACCGATGAGAGTTTATAGTTTCTGGTCATATCAAGCTTCCGCTTGCTGTTTGTCTAGCTCCATTAGCCGTTCAAGATGATGGTACCCAATACCAAAAAAGCTCTTGGCAGCCTGTATTTTTTTCAGAAGCGCTTTCTGATCCGGAGCCGTACCACGACGCTTTTCGCCGATTATTAATACGTTTTTGGGCGTGTGCGCATCGGAAATAAACTCCACTACTTTCGTAGTGTAGCCAAAGTATTCCAGAATCAAGGAGCGGATTCCGTCGGTGACCATCTCGGCTTGCCGTTCCAGAAAAATACCATGTTTGGTCAGAAAGTCGAGTTCGTTCGTCGCTTTGTTTTTCTCAATTTCCCGGCGGATCTGCTTATGGCAGCAGGGTGCTACTACGATCAGATCGGCATCACCCGAAATACCTTGATAGATAGCCTCGTCCGTGGCGGTATCGCAGGCGTGCAGGGCGATTAGTACGTTGATGGCCTCCGTGGGTGCGTAATTCTCGATGGTACCTTCCTCAAAATGCAGCTGGTCAAACCCAGAATTGGCCGCAGTGGTAGTACACAGGTCTACGAGGTCTTTCCGAAACTCTACGCCTACTATCCGGGTAGGCTTTTGGAGTACGTTCGTCAGGTAGTCATACAGCGCAAATGTCAGGTACCCTTTGCCGGCGCCCATATCTACGATGTTGGTCAGGGGGCGCTCAGGTAGCTCTTTGAGTAGCGAACTCAGAATTTCGATGTAGTGGTTGATCTGCTTGTACTTATCCTGCGCGTTTTTATACACCTTGCCTTCTTGGTCGGTAATACCTAATTCGTACAGGTACTGCTTTCCTCCGGCGGCTATTTTGCGGTTTTTCTCTTTATCGTGTTCGGTAGAGAGTAGCCCCGATACCGAAGGTTCTTCTGTTTTCAACACAAAACTACCCTTGGTAAAGCGCAGGGTATAATCGTGGTTGAGGGTAAATAATTGCGCAAATCGGAATCCTCGGATTGCTAGTAGAGTTGTGGTTTCGACTAGTGCTTCGTCAGGGGAATAGTTTTTGGTAACATCCCGTCGTTTGTAGCGGTATAAAAACGATAACTTTTCCTGTCTCTTGATGAGTACCTTTTTGATATACAGGTTTTTCAGGTCGGGCTCCTCACCTTTGTAATCGCCAAGACTGAGCTTGATGAAGGTATTGGTGGTAAGACTTTCTTGGAGGGAGTCGGTAAATTGTTCTATTTCGGCAGTCATAAGGAAAGTATATCGTCAGTGTGCATAACACCCGCTATCGCCAAAACATTCTTTAACGTGCAGCTTTTACCTAGGTCCAACGGCTCACGTAATCCGAGAATACCTCCTTATACTGATCGCTCACGGGTATGGTATTCTCCCCAATCTGAATGCTATTACGCGAAATAGCGCCGATTTTTTCCAGATTGACGATGTACGAGCGATGCACCCGCATGAAACGTTGGGCGGGGAGTTTTTCTTCCAGGTTTTTCAGGCTCGTTAACGATAGTAGGGGTTTGGGTTCGTTTTTGAGGTGCACTTTCACGTAGTCTTTTAGCCCCTCGATGTACAGAATATCGTCATACGCTACGCGGACCAATTGGTACTCAACTTTTAGAAAAAGGTAGTCTTCCCGCGGATCAGCCGGTAGAATCTGAGGTGTTATGGGCTGGGCTGGGTTACTCTGCTCGGCCTTTTTGACAAGATCAAAGTAGGTCTGCCCCTTGGTGGCGGCCCGCAAAAATTCTTCGTAGTTGAAGGGTTTGAGCAAATAATCGAGAGCATCGACCCGGAACCCTTCCAGTGCAAAATGGTTGAAGGCGGTCGTAAATACAATGCGCGGCCCTTGCGTACCCGATTTATCCAGCACTCGCGCTAGCTCAATGCCGGTCAGATCAGGCATCTGAATATCCAGAAACAAGAGGTCAACGTCATTATTTTGCAATCCTTGTAAGGCTTCCACTGCGCTGGAATAGCGCCCAACCAAGGTCAGAAAAGGAGTTTTTTCGATAAAGGCGCACACGAGGCCGAGGGCCAGAGGTTCGTCGTCAACGGCAATGCAGCGGAGTGGCGTCATACGGCTTCTAGTTCAAGGTGTACGCGGTACTCGTTTTCTGTTTTATTTTCCTGAACATCCAGTTCGTAGCGTCCGGGATAGAGCAGATCCAGACGGCGGCGGGTATTAACTAGTCCGATGCCGTTACTATCTTCCAAGTTGGTTGATTTTTTGTCCGAAAATAACGTATTCTTTACCTCTACGTGAATTTTAGGACCCTCCTGCCGGATCAAAATTTCGATCCGGCTGGATTGGGTCGCACTTACGCCGTGTTTAAAGGCGTTTTCGATAAAGGGTAGGAATAGCATTGGGGCAATGGGGACATCATGCACCGGGCTGGGCGGCGTGAGCTGCACCGAAACTTTGTCGGTCAGTCGTAGTTGCATGAGTTTGATATAGTCTTGGGCAAAGGCGATTTCCTGGCTAAGCTGTACGGTGCCCCGCTGCGACTCGTACAAAACGTAGCGCATCATGCGCGAAAGCTTATGCAATGCCTCACGGGATGCCTCTACATTAATCACCGTCAGGGCATAAATATTATTGAGAGTATTAAAGAAAAAGTGCGGGTTGATTTGAGCTCTCAGAAAGGATAACTCAGAATCAATTTTGGCGCGTTCGAGATTCTGGCGTAGTTCGGCATCGTGCTGCCACTTTTGAATGGCTGCCACACTTGTACTAATCCCTAGTACCATAATGGCGGTCAGGAGCGAAAAGTAATCTAGGAAATCTTCCCGGCGCATGACGCCCGAATTTTTAACCGCCTTAAACGCAGTTTCCATTCCTTCGCGCAGGTTAATCAGTATCTCTATTTTTTGCACCAAGAAAGCAACGAATAGTACGGCTACTATATTAAGAAGAACAAATAAACTCGTGCGGTTTTGAAATAGCAATCGGGGAATCCAGATGTGGGTGTTAGAGTAGAAAACGGCCAGTAGTAGCGCAAATAAAGTAGCTTGCTTTACCCAAAATTGGGTAGGTATTGTAATCTGCCACGTAAGGGGCTGCCACAAGAGCAAGATCGAGCCGAGTAGTGCCCACACTAGTACATGAACTAGCCAAGGCATATAACGGGGTGATGAAGTATTTTCCATGCAATAGGTTTATTCAATAGGTCAAGTTTACAAATCAGTTTGATAGTATCCTATCAAACGACCTGTGTATACTTAACAATACAAACAAGACTACATAGTACTTTTCAAAGACGGAACCGAAATCGACTAAATCCCGGCAAACATAGATAGATTCTATTTCTCAGTCGACCAAAGTAAAAGTAACCCATTTGAAGAGCAACATCTTTGGTTTATCGACTAAAAATCAGAGTTTATCTAGTAGGAGCCCATGCTCATCTATTTCACTTTATAGAGTCGAAACAAAGAGTGTTATTTTGTAGTAGTACCACCAACTAGGAGTTCATAAAACAATCATTGTACTTTTCGGTGCAAACTGTTTTTAATTCATCCAGTCATTCCACTGTCTCATCTACTTTTAATGTAAAGCTATGAAGTTTTTTTTTACCATTACCTTACTTACACTTTGTTTCGGTACTGCTGCATTTGCTCAGGCTCCGTCGGGTGGAGGCCGTCCGGAGGCTCAACCCAAAGGTATACCCGGTACCATCGATAACTCACAAAGAGGCGACGGTAAAATTAGCGGAGTACTGATTGACTCTGTTTCAAACCAACCCATCGAATTTGCGTCCATTTCGCTTGTTGAAATCAAGAGTAATCGCCCCATAGATGGTACCACCACCGACGATAAGGGTAAATTCCAAATGAAAAATATTGCCGATGGCAATTACAAGATACTTATTTCTTTTATTGGCTATAAAGGGAAGCAGATTCAAAAAATTAAAATCGACGGCCGTACCAATCTAAACCTTGACAATGTAGTGCTTACTCCTGATGTGGTACAGCTGAATGCTGTAAACGTAGTAGGGCAGGCAGAAATGATCGAGGAGCGCGTAGACCGTCTTGTGTACAACGCGGAGAAAGATATTGCCAGTAAAGGGGGAGATGCCACCGAAGTAATGCGGAAAGTGCCGATGCTGAGCGTGGATTTGGACGGAAATGTATCGCTTCGTGGTAGTACCAACGTAAAGGTACTGATCAACAACAAGCCGTCTACCATTCTGGCAAGCAGCGTGGCAGACGCCTTGAAGCAGATTCCGGCTGATATGATTAAATCGGTGGAAGTTATTACCTCACCCTCGGCCAAATACGACGCCGAAGGAACCGCCGGTATCATCAATATTATTACCAAGAAAAACACATTACAGGGTGCTACCCTGAGTTTTGATACCGGTGTAGGTAACCGTGGTTCTAACTTGGGTATGCGCGGTAGCTATCGTACCGGTAAAATGGGCTTTAATCTCGGTGGGTTTGGCCGCATGAGCTACAACGTGATTGGAAAAGGCGAGAATATACAGCAAGGTGTGAAAAACGGAATTCCATTCTCCACCCGCCAGACTACGGAGTCTCTCAACGAAAGCCTGTTTGGTTCGTATAATTTAAGCTGGGATTATGATATTACTGAGAAATCATTTGTGACGGCAAGCGTTCGCTACGGTGCCCGTAATCAGAACAACACGCAGAGCATTGGTACCGTTAGTTCATTTGGGGGTAAGGCTGCTGCCACATCTTTCCGGGATGTAAACGTGGCTGATCTTTCGGGAACAGTTGACATCAACATTGATTATACGCGCCAACTGAAGAAGCCACAGCAAGAATTCAGTATCCTTACGCAGTTTAGCCGTAACAACCGGACCAATAACTTTGACGCTGACTTATTCGCTTCTTCCACTTCTCAGGAAATGCTGGGGCAGGAAGGAAACCGCAACGGTAGCTACAATCAGGAAAGCACAGTTCAGCTTGACTACCAATCGCCGATCAAAAAGAATCAATTGATTGAGTTTGGTGCCAAAGGTATTTTCCGGGAAGTAAACAGCGACTTTACTTATTACAGTACGGTGAACCAACCTCGTGCTGCTAATCAATTAAACTACGGTCAGAACGTAGCTGCTTCGTATGTATCTTATACCTACTCCACCAAAAACAAGTACACTTTTAAGGTAGGTAGCCGATACGAGTACACGACGATCAATGCCAATCAGGGAGAAACTGACCTGGCGATTCCGAACTACGGAAACTTGGTGCCTAGTATCAACGTATCGAAGACCCTCAAAGGTGGCAAAACCATAAAGCTTGGCTATAACCGTCGTCTACAACGTCCTGGTATTCAATTCTTAAACCCGAACGTAAACGCTGCTAACCCTCAAAATATCACGGTGGGTAATCCAAACTTGTCGCCCGAGCTAACAGATCAGTACGAAGCAAGTACGAGTTGGTTCAAGAAGTCGGTTTACATCAACTTGTCGTTGTTTGCCCGTAACACCAACAACTCTATCGAAACCATCCGTACCACCAACGAGCAGGGGGTAATTACTACCACCTTCGGTAACATTGGTCAGAAGCAGAACTACGGAATGAATATTTTCGGAAACGTAACCTTATTCTCGAAGTGGCAGTTAGGTGGTGGTGTGGATGCCTATTATGCCTATTTGTCCAACAATACTGGTAATGCCTCACTCGGATCTACTAACTCAGGGGTCGTTGTATCGGGTCGTGTATTTACTAGCCTAACCCTCACGGATGGATGGGGCTTGCAAGGGTTTGGATTTATCCGTGGACGTGATGTGCAGTTGCAAGGAACTCAGACTGGCTTTACTTATTATAGCCTTGGAGTTAAAAAGGATTTCAAAAACAAGCGTGGTAGTATCGGCTTGGGTGCCGAGAACTTCCTAGCGAATGCTTTCCAGGTGCGGACTATCCTGGAAACCCCAACTTTTACACAAACCAACATCAACAACCTATATAATCGCGGAGTACGGGTAAACTTCTCCTACAAGCTTGGTAAAATGAGCTTTGACGAGCAGCCTCGTCGTCGTCGTAAGAGTGTAAACAATGACGACGTCAAAAGTGGCGGAGACGGCGGCGGTGGCGGAGGCGGCGAGCAGCCAGCTGCCGCACCAGCCGCCGGCGGTGGACGCCCTCGGGGTAAGTAATTATCCGGAAACTATAAAATTAAAACAGGAGCATCCGCGATTCAGGTGCTCCTGTTTTGTTTCTAAAGAAAAAGGTTTTAATATTATTCTCCCGCAAAAAAAGCCATTCTAACTTGATGAAATCCGAAAGCGGCCCGATCCGTCCGTCCCTACTAACTCGTATTGCATTTCATGTAGACCGTACTTCTACCAAACGGGCATACAGCAAACTCAATAGTCGGGCTGAAGTAGTAGATTATTATACCTACGAAGATCTCCAAAGAAAGTTAGTAGGTATTAGCCAGGTACTAGACGTGAGCGAGGGATGGGTACTTCTTTTGTTTCAAAACAGTTTTGAGTTTTTACCCTACTTTTTGGCTTGCCTGCACAAAGGCACCATACCGTCTACGCAGGAGATTCCTAATTCTTCCTACAAGATGGATAAACTGCTCGGTAAAATCCAAAAGTACGGTATAGCCAAAGTAATCGTTCAGCAAGAGGTCTATCATAAGAAATGGTTTCAAAAGCTGTTGGATCAAGTACCTGAGGAGTATCGAAGCCGATTCGTGGAAGCACCACAACCTAGTGACCTTTCGGGTGCTTTTTTGGATACTACCTTACCGGATACCGACATAGCCTTTGTTCAGTTTACCTCTGGTACTACCAACCACGCGAAAGCATTGGGAATTACCCACGATAATCTGTTTTATGCCATCGAAAGCCTGGGAGGGAGAGTGGGTCGTACGGCAGACTCTATTTCCATTAACTGGCTGCCTCACTACCATGATCTAGGTTTGATTGATGGACTTTTAGCGGGCCTTTATTGGGGGAGTAGTGGGTATTTGATGGAAAGTAATGACTTTATTGCTAACCCACTCGCATGGCTTGACGCCATGAGTCGATACCGGATTACGCATTCCTCTGCTCCAAACTTTGCCTACGATCTATGCGTGGATCGGTTTCGGGGAAAAGAAATAAAAGGCCTTGATTTGTCCTGCTTGAACTCACTCCTACTAGGCGGGGAAATGGTCCGATTGAGTACCTTAGAGCGTTTTTTGGAGCAATTTAAACCCTACGGGTTGAACGAAAAATCCCTGTTGCCGGGGTACGGAATGGCCGAAGCTACCCTTGCTGTTAGTTGCCAAAGTGCTCTCTCTCTCAAATACACAAAAAGAGACGATGGGTATCAGGTTGTGAGCTGTGGTGCTATTTTTGAAGGAAGTAGGGTTGAAATCGTGAATACCGAAGGAGAACTCTTAGGTGAAAATGAAATAGGGACTATTATTCTTACCGGGCAGGGGGTAGCCAAACGGTTTCGCAATGGGCAGTTTGAAGACGTGGCTATCGTCAAGACCGGCGATATTGGTTTTCTGTCAAACAATCAGCTATATCTACTAGGGCGCGAAGGGGATATAATGATCAGAAATGGACAGAATTACGCTTTGTCGGAAATAGAAGAAATAATTTCTACGGTTCACGAGGCCATTCATGCCTCGGGGGTAGTAGCTCTGCTAACTCAAAAAAACGATGGTATAGAAAACTTCGAGCTCGTGGTAGAGCTAAAACGAAGCGTGTGGGAAGAGGAAGACCACCAAGCGGTAGTCAATGCCGTTCGAAAGGTATTGTCCCGGTCGCTGGGCTTGTTTCCCGATTGTATTACGCTGGTTGGTTACTGGAATATTCCACGAACGAGCAGCGGTAAAAAACAAAAACAAAAGCTAAAAGACGGATTATCCCGATCTGATATTCAACCTATATTTGTAAGTTAGGTGTATTGATAAACCTATAATTAGTATCATCCTTAATCCTCAAAAGAATGCTTAAAGAAGAACTCGAACAGACCATCGTGGAATTAGTGTGCAAGTATAACGAGCAGCCCTATGATGCCCAATTGAAAGACCAACCCATTGTTAATTTTCGGCTTGATTCGGTAAATGCGGTGAGTATCGTGAGTGACTTGGAAAAAAAACTCGATACGGAGCTTTTTCCTACCCTGTTTTGGGAGTTTGATACGATCTCAGAAATGACAGACTGGATTATAGAGCGGGGTGAAGGATGAAAGGTATCATTAATCCTTACATAAAGTCTGAAAAGGACTTTGATGAATATACGCAGTGGCTTCAATCAAAGGGGAACGTGTGGAAAGTTGCCGATAAAGTCTACATGGCAACTTCTTATCAAGAGGTTAAGGAGGCCTTATCTGATGAGACGGTTTTTGCACCCAATGATATCGAGAAAAAGTTAGAGAAGATTATTCAGTCGACACAAGACGATCGTTTGGTGAGTACCCAACAGTTTCTTAAAAACTGGTTAGCGTGGCTAAGGGGGGAGGAGCATAGCAGATGGAAGAAAAACCTGCTGCTGAACTTCCATAGCATGAATGATCTTGATGAGATTGTGAAACAAACAACTGAGCAATCGATTCAGGATTTTTTCATGGGAGCGTCCGGAGAGAAGGACCTAGTGAGCGAACTGATTGATCCTTTCGTTGGGAATGTTATCCTGAAAACGCTGAACTACGACGAAAGTACTAAGCTAGATATTAGGTTTTGGAGCCTTAAAATCCGGCAAATTCTGGACCCGGTATGGAATGCTGAAACCGTAAAAAATACGAATGAAGGCCTAAACGGGTTAACCCAAGAGCTCATTGAAAAGAAAAATTCCAGCAACTTTCTGGATAAAACGGTAGAACAGTTAGGCATTACAGACCTCAACTTCTTATACGGAAATCTTCAATTCTATATTCTGGCGGGTGTCGAAACGAGTATCTATTTTTTGGCCAGAGCTATACTAGTACTAGTTGAAACCGGGCTGTATAAGACGATCAACTGGGATAACCCCAAAGAAGTAAAGGTAATAGCAGAAGAGTTGCTCCGCTATGTGTCTCCGGCGGTATTTGTACAACGTGAAACCACCCGCTCGGTTACCCTTGGTGGACAAGAAATGCCAGAAGGTTCGATGGTGCTGCTGAATATTTGCGCAGCGAATAGAGATCCCTCTGTATTTGACGACCCTTACCAACTTAATTTCAACCGGAGTAATAATAGCCACATTGCTTTTGGGTACAAAAAACATGTATGCTTCGGAAAGGCGCTGTCCCTGCTTGAAATAGTCAACTTCTTACCTCGATTTTTTGGCGAATTACAGAAATACCAAAAGGTAGAAATTATCTCAACGGAGTACGAGAAAATAACCCTACTACGGGGGCTGAAATCACTGCGAGTAAAGCTATGTCCCTGACCTCCTTCACGTATCTGTTTTTTATTTTTGGCGTAGCGCTTCTGATTAGGTACGTTCCTCGGGCCTTTCATTGGGGTATTCTGCTTTTGAGTAGCTACTATTTTTATTACACCTGGAACCCCGTTTTGCTGCCGGTGCTGGGTGCAGTTACCTTATTGAGTTTCTCGATTCCGTTGATTCAAAAAAAGACCGGGAATAAGAATGTTCTACCTTGGGTTGTGGTACTGCTTGTCCCGCTTGTGTACCTGAAATGGCAATTGTGGGGAAATACCTCTTCGCCAGAGCTAGTGTACCTCATTGGCGTTTCATTTTATACGTTTGCTGCCATTAGCTACGTGGTAGACTGCAATTGGGGTTTATTGAAGCCCACCACGCATTTAGGGCAGTACGCGTCCTTTCTATCCTTTTTTCCTAACCTACTGGCAGGCCCCATCGAGAAGTTTAAGTTTCTAAGCCCACAGCTAGCTTCTTTGAAGCCTTTGCAGAAACACTACATCGAGGAAGCGATTTTGTTAATCATGTGGGGGTGGATAAAAAAGACAGTTGTAGCCAGCCGCATCACCCTATATACCGATGTCGCCTTCGATTCCCCTGAAATTAGTAGCCCTATGTATATATTAGGTGGAATACTGCTTTTTCCGGCTCAGCTTTATGCCGATTATACGGGCTACTTCGATATAGCCAAAGGCTCTGCTTTGCTACTGGGAGTACGATTAACGAATAACTTCGACAATCAGATATTTTATCTGACTCGTCGGGATGCTTGGCTTCGGTGGAATAAGACCATGCATGCTTGGTTTCGTGATTATTTTTACTTTCCGCTGGCGAAGAAGCTGAAAGGAGCAAAATTTGATCAATTCAATAAGCTCCTGACAAGTTGCTTATCGGGAGTATGGCATGGGGCTTCCATCGGGTTTTTAAGCTGGGGCTTTTTGCAATGGTTTTTTGGCGAACTGAAAGTACCCGCTCTGTTTCAACGTTACCAGGTACTTGCGTATACTTTCACTTATCTGACAGGCGCTTTTGCTACCTTTTGGTTTAGGGTATCCCCTTCCAATATTGACGTGATTTTCTCCAAGCTTTCAACCCTATCGGCGTACAATTGGTCTATTGGTTTCGACTCATGGCCCTTTGTCAAGTGCGTGTTATTGATCATCCTGCTGGAAGTTGTGAACCGGCAAATAAAAGATAGCTTGTATGGATACTACCAGCAGAGTTCCCCTCTGAAACAATTTGGAATCCTCACCCTATTTTGTGTACTCCTACTTTCTTTTTCACTCAGTAACGATCAGTTGTTTTACTATTTCCGGTTCTGATAAGGTATGATACAGAAGCTACTAGTAATATTTTTGGTATGTATAACCGCCAATTTCCTGACGGGGACTCTCCTTAAAAAAGAGAACGAATGGACCTACAAACAGTCCTATTTACAAGTAGTAGATTATCCTCATGATTGGTACTTGGTAGGTAGTAGCCGAACTCGGATGGGAATCAGTAGTCAATTACTTTGCAAAGAGCTAAATCAACGGGTCTATAACCTCTCCTGTTCTTCCTTTTTTATGCCAAGTAATTGGGCTCAGCTGGAATCCTTTCTTGGATTAGTGACTAGGAAGAGACTTATCGTTGAACTGGCCTACAATATTACATCAGTGAACTACTATCCTACCATAGCAAGCCGGTGGGAATATCTTCTCAACTACTATGAAAGCGAAAGGGTAGATAATAATTATTCACTAAGATATACAAGAAATATCATCAAGAATTTATTGAGACCGTCTTTTACACCAATGGACTTGATTCCGGGTGAACTTCAGAAAGAGAAATTACAAGCTGGTTTTAATAAGTGGGGAGAAGGTACAGATCCTATTTTTCAGCTAACCCATCGCCCTACACAAAATACCAATCTACATAACCGATCGGAGAAGTTAAGAAATAACTATACGATAGTACTGGGTACGGGTAAACGCAACGATTACTATCTCGATAGGTTGCAGCACCTGATTACTACCGCTCACCAGAACGATAACGAAATCTACTTTTATATTCCGACCACCCTCAACGAAACCGAAGCTCAGATGCTTGCCTCTGTTTGGCCCTATATTCCGTTGTCCAACAGAATTCTAACCTACGAAGACCCTCGATTCTACCAGTTGATGAACGAGAATCTTTTGTTTGACGAGGGTCACCTCAATAAAGTAGGGAGTGGCCTGCTTACGGACATAATAATTCAACAATTGCGGCATAAAAATGTGATACCATCTTCCAATAAGGAACCTACTGCCTCTCCTGCGGCTTCACCTCAAAAGTAAACTCCTTACTTCCTGCTACTCCTTTTGGAGTAATGCCCTGCACTACCACTCGGTACGTACCGATTTGGTCGGAAGTGTAGAAATCAAGACTCTGCTTTCCTTCGGTATTGGTAGTAAGTGAAGGTACCCAGTGGAGTAGATTTCGGAAATCAGGTAGGCGACTTTGCTTGGTGATGGCGCTATCGTAGCGAGGAGCATAAAACTCCTTCTTAGACTGCATAAACTGGTAAGATTGTACTAGGGCCCGGGGATTAAGCTCAAATCCTCCCAGATCGCCTTTATAGGTAGTTTAGCTCACTATTCCGGAGAAGGATACATTGCCCAGATAATAGAGACTGTTAACTACTTCTAGCTTTTTAACTTTCAAAGGGTCAAACGCAATGATTTTGTCGGTATTAAAAACGGGTATACCGTCGAGCAAAATCATAGGATCATCGGTGAAAGCCGAAGCAGTGGGGTTGACTTGATCTATCAAATAAAAGTGAAACTTGCCCTGACGATTCCTGACAAATACCGTCGAAACGTACTCTCGCATCACTTCTTCCATCGTGGGGAATCGCGTGTATGCATCCAGAAAATACTTGTTGGTAGGCTTCCCAAAGAACGCCAAACTATCCACCCCCGTGGGGGCTGGTCGAACTATTGTTCTGGTCATGAAGGCGTTAAACGTTTGCATATTGATGCTCCGGGTTAATAATTGCTCGGTATGCTGCTGGTTTTGTGACACCTCGGCCCATCGCCGGGCTGAGTACTTATCTGAATAGGGGCTGATCAGCTCTACCCGGTTGGTGGTGTCTCCTCTTGGGTTTGCTTGTACGATTATTTCACGGATGTCGTACAGTTTTTTAACCTCAAAACGAACATTTCCTGATGAATCACTTACGGAGGAGAATAACTTGGGGTACTGATCGGGGCTAGCGAGGTAGGTACTAACCAAGCTCGTGGGAAACGCACTCAACCCCCTTTCGGGCGGCGTGCCCGACGATCTGCTCGGGGCTGTAGTCCTTTTGAGCTTAGCCCTGACGTGGGCTTCAATGCCGACCGTGAAGCGCTTTCTCTTGGACTTGATCTTGTGGCGAGCCTTGGCCTTGCGATGGGCTAGGTTGGCCAGTAAGATCCGTCGCGCCCGTCACAATTGCGGCTTAGCTCGCGGCTAATAGTGGATTTACCGTAGCCAACTAGCTCGGCAATCTGGCCTTGGGAGTGCTTCGTTTTCACCAAGGCGGAAATGTGGTACCTTTGCTCCTGCGTCAACGGTCCGCCGTTGCGGTGCTTCATCATCTTTTAGTGTTTGGTAACCCAAAAGTATGAAGTTTTCCGGCGTAGCCCCCCTGCCGGGTTCAGGCCCTAGGTCCTGAACCCGGCAGGGGAGCTTTTTTTCAGCCGTTGCATTTATTACTTGAATCCAAGTTTTATTATTTCAGATTCTGAAATAATATGAGAATTTATTTGGATAAATTATTTAAGATAACGCGCCCGCCGGCGAAGTTTACGGCATGAACTACGAAGATCAGAAAAAACATGAGAGCAAATTCCTGTCGCTGACCAGCCTGACAGTGGTCGAATTCGAGTACCTGCTGGGCTATTTCGAGCCGCTCTGGGAGAAGCACTACCGCTACCACACCCTTCAAGGCGGCCCTGGCAAGCACCCCGCCTTCCGCGAACACGGCAACTCCCTTCTGAAAGGCACGGCCCAGAAGCTCTTCTTCCTGCTGGTCTACCTCAAGAATAACCCCCTGCAGACCTTCCAAGCGGCCAGCTTCGGAAT